>Ga0196970_1000113_pt1 | contig 127625 bp, 101 predicted proteins | sample S1v_513CmetaG_FD_148672 | JGI IMG/M metagenome (GOLD analysis project Ga0196970, IMG submission 148672) | Soil microbial communities from Anza Borrego desert, Southern California, United States - S1+v_5-13C | ecosystem: Environmental > Terrestrial > Soil > Desert | place: USA: California... | reverse complement strand
ATGAAACAAATACACTGCATTGTCGGCAAGGCTGCCATTGCGCGATACGAGCTGGATGAACGGCGACGCAGGAGGCTGCTGCACTTCGCGCAACGAGTTGAGTTCTCCCTGGACGCCCGCAACAAGGCGGCTTGTGGAATCGCCCGCCGCGTCGGTGTCCATGTCCATGATAAAAATGCGGTTCGACGTCTCCTCGAGGACGATCGCTGTCACGGTCTGGCCATACAGATCCTTTGGATGGCGGAAGACGATCCACGCCTGGCGATACGGCGGCGATCCGTGCAGATAACCGAAGACGTCGTCCGAACTGGATTGCGTCACGTAACGACCCGCAAGGCCGAAGACGGTGTTGTCTACCGCAAACCCATTCGTCCATAGCGGCAGGCGGTTGGTGAGCGAGTTAGGTCCCGCCGCGCTGAAGTTGAAATAGGAAAGACCTTCCGTTCCAGTCACGATGTTGGTGGAGAAGGTGAGCAATCCATTCTTGCTGACGCGGAACTGTTTGTACGGGCGGCCAAAGAAGTAAAACGTGAAGGGCATGTTCTGGGGACCCGACCAGCGATTGGCGGTTCCACCCGAATCGCCGGAAAGAATCTTCACCCCGAAGAGCGTCTGGGAATCCGTGAGCCCGCGTGCCGGGTTGAAGCCGGGCGTCGAATAAGCAGCGAGCGGCCCGACGGAGACGTAAGCCAATTCCCCCAGCGGGCCGGGCGCCCGGACAGCGCCCTCCAGCAACGGTGGACGATAAAACACATTCGTTCGCGACGGCGGCTCAACCACGGTACTGCCTGCAAGTGGAAGCCATTCGCCCAGCAGATCCGTTGTGGTGTCCAATGCGTCAAAGCCTTTTGCTTCGACAACCACAGGCCCGGCGCCGCCCGTTGCATCCACCTCGGCGCGGATGCGCAACTCGGGCGGGCGCACTTCAACCACGAACGAACAGGTTGCCACGTTGCCGCACGCATCGACCGCCGTGCACGTCACGGTCGTATTACCAGGGTCAAACATGCTGCCGGGAGGAGGCGTGCACGAAAGCGCGGGGGCTGGATCGCCATCGTCCGTTACGGCTGGCAGCGGATAGTCCACCACCGCGCCCGCATCCGACGTTGCGTACGCGACGATTGTGGCTGGGCATTCGATGGTGGGCGAAGCGCCGTCGCGCTGCACTGTGACGGTGAAGGAGTTGGTCGCGCTCTCGCCGCACGCGTTAGTCATCCAGCACGTCACCACCGTAACTCCGAGCGGGAACAAACTTCCCGATTCGGGCTCGCAGACAACTGTGTTGATGTCGGCACACGCGGATGTGACTCGCGGGACTGGAAAATGGACGGCAACGGGATTGCCATTGCAAGAACCGACGACGATATCGCCCAAAGTTTCGAGCGAAAACACGGGCGGAGGATCAGCGGGAACATCGGGAGGCGGCAATGGTTCGTGGGCAGAAGCATGGAAACCTGCCGTCAGCGAAAAAACACAAGTCCAAAGAAACAAGCCACGGGTGGATTTCATGGCGCAATGGCTAAAAAAATTGCGTTGCGAATGCAATCCGGAATCCAGGCCGCGGATATGATTGACGAAAGTTGCTGTAAACTCGGGGTTCAAACTCAACCGAGACGCTGCGTGTACCTGATCGTTGCCCGAAAAGAAACGTCTTCGGTTACGGTGCGCGTTGTGAATGAGATCCGCGCTCGGACATTCCCTCCGGCGGACTTGTTGATGTGGGAAAAGACAGGGGTTATGATTGGGCGTGAGCAAAGCGTTTACGCGTGAATCCGATGGAGCGAGTGGTGACGAAATCACACCGCTGCGACTGCAGGTTCAGCCCGGGATAAAGCGTTACATCACAAAGGATGGAGCCGACCGCTTACGACAACAGGCAAACGCTCTGCTAGAAGAAAAACGAGCTCTGGGGACTGGGGAAAACATCGGAAGCAACGACAGCATCGCCAGGGTGCGCCGGATCGAAACAGCCGTTCAGCGTTTACAGCAGGTTTTGGATTCGGTGATCGTTGCAGAACCTCCCACCGATTCTGGCAAGGTGGGATTCGGCGCATCAGTGCGGGTCCGGCATCGGGACGGCGAGGAAGAAACCTACCAGATAGTCGGTCCTGACGAGGCTGAACCTGACCAAGGGCGAATCAGTTCAATTTCACCCTTGGCGCAAGCCCTGATGAATAGCAAAGCGGGCGATACAGTGCGTTTCAAATCCCCGGGAGGCGGCCAGGAGCTAACAATTCTCACCTTGAATTACTGATGGCCTTTGAAAGTGGTGCGCCCGGCGGGATTCGAACCCACGACATTCTGCTTAGAAGGCAGATGCTCTATCCAACTGAGCTACGGGCGCAACCGATGAATCCGCATTTGGATCCAGTGCGAAACGCGATTGAATCCGGCCTTGTGGCCATCGGAAAATTACTATGCCCGAATTCGCATTCGCGGCAAGCTCATCCGAAAGTCACTCAAGACCACCAAGATCACCATTGCGAAACTGCGGTTGTCTGATTTGGAGCACCGTCCCGTTTTCCCAAAATTGTCGGGACTGTACCTCTGGATTTCGTGATTGGTGTGATTCGTGGCTACCGATTCTTCTACTGATCCGTGGGCAAACAGGACCTTGAACAGGAGGACGCAGAGATCGCGGAGGTAGACGAATGGGCAAATCTCTTAACCAAGAATGAACCCGGATGATTCTCAAACTAAGCGCTGGAACGCTGAAGACTGAAAGCCATACCGCACAGGACTACCAGCGCCGCACGCCACATCCGCGTCAGCCAGAATTTGAGCCTTAAGCCGACTGAAAGTCGGCGCTCCGGAAATCGTGCGGCCTTTTATGGTTCGGTTTCGTTCGAGTGGATCGGGTGGAGAGTTTGGCGGCGAATGATTGTCTCCAACGCTTCAAGCCGCCGGCTCAATTCACCTATCTCCATTTCCTTCTGTTGAAGTTTTTCCTCCAGCTTCTGGTTCAACCCCTGAATTGCGGCCAGCGCCACGCCGTCCGCGTCCAGCATGGAAATGGTTTTGTCGTCCATGCCTACACCAAACGCGGAATGGAAATCCTGCGCCATCGGGCCGAGATGCCGCACGCCGTCATCGGCGATGTAACTCCATGTGCTGAGGGGCAGCGCGGAAACTTTCTCGAGAACTTCGCGGCTGTTCACAGGCGCGAAGTCGCGCTTCGCGTTGCGGTCGCTCAAACCGGTGACAGAGCCGGTGGCGAAGATGTTGCCAATGACATGCAGCTTTTGCTGCGGCGTTGCGGTGCCAATACCGACGTTGCCAAACGGACGGAAAACATTGTCGCCGGAACGCGTCCAGACGCCGATGGTTGCGTCGAAGCTGGTCGCGCCAATGGAACCGCTGCGCACCGCGTCCGCCACCAGTCCCGGCGCGTAGGTTTCGGTGCTGAACAGATGCATCACTCCGGAATCCGATGCGCCCATGCTGTCCGAAAACGCGCCAATGAGCACGCGGTCGCTTCCCAGCGAGGCCACAGGGAGCCCGAAAAAGTCGCCGTTGGCAGGCGTGGGATTGGTGAAGGTGGTCAACAACGTGCCGTTGGTGCTGAACAGATATGCCGCTCCGGCATCCGGCGCGCCCGCTGAGTCTGAGTATGCGCCGATGAGCACACGGTCGCTCCCGACTGGCGCTATCGCGCTGCCGAAATAATCGTTCACCGCGGGAGCGGGATTGGTGAAGGTGGTCAGCAAAGTGCCGTTGACGCTGAACAGATACGCGGCCCCGGCGTTCCCTGCACCCGTGTCGTCGTCGGATGCCCCAATGAGCACGCGGTCGTTTCCCATCGACGCCACCCGGACGCCGAACCGGTCGCCTGCCGCGGGAGTGGGGTTCGTGAAGGTCATCAGCAACGCTCCATTGGTGCTGAACAGGTACGCCGAACCCGCTCCATTCGCGCCGGTGTCGTCCAGAAACGCACCAATCATCACGCGGTCATTCCCGACCGCAGCCACCGAGCTACCGAACGAATCGCCAATTGCCGGAGCGGGATTCGTGAAGGTTGTCAGCAGGGTGCCGTTGGTGCTGAACAGATACGCCGACCCGGCATCCGCCGCGCCCGTGTCGTCCTGATACGCGCCAACAAGCACCTGGCCGTTTCCCACGGCCGCCGCCGAGTAGCCGAAGAAGTCGCCGGCTGCCGGGGTGGGATTGGTAACGTTCATCAACAATGAACCGTTGGTGCTGAACAGGTATGCAATCCCGGCGTCCATTCCGCTCGTGTCGTCCTGATACGCTCCAATGAGGACGCGGTCATTTCCCACGGGCGCCACCGCGTAGCCGAAATAGTCGCCTTCCGCGGGGGTGGGATTGGTGAACGTCGTCGACAGCGTGCCGTTCAGGTTGAACAGATACGCCGCGCCGGCATCGAATCCACCCGTGTCGTCCTGATACGCGCCGATGAGCACTCGATCGTTCCCGACGACTGCCAGAGAACTGCCGAATTGGTCCTGGATCGCTGGCGTGGGATTGGCAATCGTCAACGCGGCGAACCAGTTGGAATCGATGACCATCTTGGCGGCCGTGACCGCGCCATCGGCAATCGCCCCCGTGGTCACAGCGCCCGGCGCGAGCATGGAGGTGGTGATGCTCTCCGCGCCGATGTTGTTCGACAAAATGGTGCCCGCAAGCTGCGTCACCGAAACAGAACCGCTGACCGTCGCGGCTGTGGACGCGTTGGCGCTCTGAATGGAGTATGGCGTTGCGGTGATTGCCTGCCGTGGGCTGAGGGTGGTAAATGCGCCGCCGCCGTTGGTGCGCACGCCGATTTCCAGCCAGCGATCCGCGCCATTGAACGGGGCCGCGCCGAAGTTCAGCGTGACCGTGAACAGCCCGTTGTTAACGCTCGTCGCGGAGTTGGTAACCGCGCCTCCCAGCGCGCCGCCGCCGCTGGCCAGATCATGGATCGTAAATCGTAAATCATAAATTCCGCTCGCGGGACTTGTGCCGTCGTTCAACTGGCCCTGATACGTGAACGCTGTGCCTTGGGCGAACAGTTGCGCCGCGGAAACAACGAGCGAGAGAAGCGCGAGCAGCCGGTTGGGTGAGTTCCTTTGCATAAGCAGTTTCTTGATTACGGAATCGCGGCAATAACCCGGCGCAGCATCGCGCCGGTTCTGCGAGTGGGACGGCTTCGTTATAGCCGCGATTGGCTGTGCTTCAAGGGATTCTTTGGTCCTTAGCCTGAAAAATAATCATTGAGCCAACCGCAAATCAGTCGTGTGAAATGACTGCCAATCGGGGTTCGCGCACGCTCAAACGGCTGCGGGCTCGGCCACAACCGCCCGCTCCTTGCGCGCGAAGCGCTTGCGCATCCATTGCTGGAAGCTTTCCAGGTAGAGATAAATCACAGGCGTGATGTAGAGCGTCAGCAACTGCGACACCACCAATCCTCCCACAACCGCCAGGCCGAGCGGACGCCGCGCTTCGCCTCCCGCGCCGTGCCCGAGCGCAATCGGCAATGTTCCCATCAACGCCGCCATCGTCGTCATCATGATCGGCCGGAACCGCAGCAAGCAGCCCTCGTAAATCGCCTCTGCGGGCGTTTTGCCTTCACGTTGTGCGTCCAACGCGAAGTCGATCATCATGATCGCGTTCTTCTTCACGATGCCGACCAGCATGATTAAGCCCACGAACGCGTAAATGTTGAGATCCATTCCAAACAGCATCAGCGTGAGCAACGCCCCGAATCCCGCCGATGGCAGTCCGGAAAGAATCGTCAGCGGATGAATGAAGCTTTCGTAGAGAATTCCCAGGATGATGTAGATAACGAGGATCGACATGATCAGCAACACGCCAAGGCCCTGGACTGAAGATTGGAAAACCTGCGCCGATCCCTGAAAGCTGGCTGTGATTGTTGCTGGCAGACGCAACTCCTCCTGCAAACGGCGCACTTCATCGACAGCCGATCCCAGCGGAACACCTGGCGCGAGGTTGAATGAAACAGTAACTGCAGGCAACTGGCCAACGTGCGCGATCGTCATGGGCCCCACCCCCCGCGACAGCCGGGCAACGGCGCCGAGCGGCACCAGCTGGTCGTTCTGCGAGCGCACATACAATTGCGACAGCGCGTCGGGATTCTGTTGATACCCCGGTTCCACCTCCAGGATGACCCAGTAGGTATTGACGTCCGAATAGATCGTGGAGATCTGGCGCTGGCCGTAGGCGTTGAACAACGCGTTTTCTATCTGCTCAACGGTCAATCCCGCGGCCGCGGCCTTGTCACGATCGATTTGAACATTGAGCTGTGGATTCGCCACCTGCAAATCACTCGTCACATCCTGGAACCCCGGGAGTTCCGACATGCGTTCGACCAGCAACGGCGCCCACTGGCGCAACTCCGCCATATCCGTGCTTTGCAGGCTGAATTGATACAATCCCTTGCTTAACTGGCCGCCCAGGCGGATCAGGGGCGGAACCTGCAGGTAGACCTGGATGCCCTGCACCGTTGCGAGTTTCGGACGCAAGTCCTGGATGATCTCCTCGGCGCTCCTGTCCCTTTCCGAAAGCGGCTTCAAGCGCATGAAAATGCGTCCGCTGTTCGCTGTCGCATTCGGCCCGCCCGCGCCTATCGACGACATGAAATTGAGGATGTTGGTGTTCTCGCTGATGATCGCCGCCACGGCCAGCTGCCGTTCGCGCATTGCTTCAAACGAAATGTCCTGCGCGGCTTCCGTTGAGCCAAAAATCTGGCCCGTGTCTTCCACTGGAAAAAAGCCCTTGGGCGTGACGACAAAAAGGCAAGCTGTCGCAACCACCACCAACAGCGACAGAATCAACGTCGCCAGGCGATGCCTCAGCACGATGACCAACGTTCGATCGTAGAGGCCGCGAAAGCCTTCGAAGAACCGCTCTGACGCGGCGTAAATGCGTCCATGCTTGCGTTCGTGCGCCGGGCGAATGAACCGGCTGCACAGCATCGGGGTGAGGGTCAGCGATACAAAGCCCGACAACAACACAGCCACTGCAATCGTCACCGCGAACTCGTGCAACAGCCGTCCGATGATCCCTCCCATGAACAGCACGGGGATGAAAACAGCCGCAAGCGACAGTGTCATCGAGATGATCGTGAACCCGATTTCGCGTGATCCCTTTAACGCAGCCTGGAACGGGGGCATGCCGTCTTCAATGTGACGCATGATGTTCTCGAGCATCACAATGGCGTCATCGACGACGAATCCCACGGACAACGTCAACGCCATCAAGGAGAGATTATCGACGCTGTAGCCCATCAGGTACATCGCGGCGAAGGTGCCGACGATGGACATCGGAAGCGCGAGGCTCGGAATCACGGTGGCAGAAAGGTTCCGCAGAAAAAGGAAGATGACCAGAACCACGAGGCAAACCGTCAGCATGAGGGTGAACTGCACTTCGCGGACGGATTCGCGGATGGATTGCGAGCGGTCGCTCAGAACCTCCACGCTCACAGACGCGGGCAGCTGCACACGAATGCTGGGAAGCAACGCGCGGATGGAATCGACCACTTCGACCGTGTTCGCGCCGGGTTGACGCTGCACCGCCAGGACGATGGCGCGCGTGTTGTTGAACCAGCTTGCGACCTTGTCGTTTTGCACGCTGTCCAGGACGCTTCCCAATTGTTCGAGGCGCACCGGCTGGCCGTTGCGATAGGCCACGATGATGGGCCGATATTCCTTTGCCTCCCGCAATTGCCCATTGGCAAGGATCGTGTATGCCTGCCGCGCGCCATCGAGCGTTCCCGTGGGCAAATTGACGTTCGACTGCTCCACGGCCTGAGCCACCTCATCGATGCCAATCCCGTACGCAGCGAGCTTCGTGGGATCGACGCGAATCCGCACCGCATATTGTTGCGATCCGAAAACGGACACCTGCGCAACGCCTGCAACCATGGAGATGCGTTGCGCCATGAACGTCTGCGCGAATTCATCCACTTTCGACAGCGGCAGTGTTTCAGAAGACAACGCAAGGAACAGAATGGGTGAGTCCGCGGGGTTCACCTTGTTGTACGTGGGCGGCGCCGGCATGTTCGGCGGCAACTGCCGGCCCGTTTTCGAAATCGCAGATTGGATGTCCTGCGCGGCAGCGTCGATGTCCCGTTCCAGGTTGAACTGAATCGTGATCCGCGTGTTGCCGAGTGAACTCACCGACGTCATCGAATCGATTCCCGCAATCGTCGAGAACTGCTTTTCCAGCGGTGTCGCGACCGACGCAGCCATCGTTTCCGGACTCGCGCCCGGAAGGCTGGCGGTCACCTGGATCGTGGGAAAATCGACGTTCGGCAGGTCGCTGACAGGCAAGTACCGATAGCTGACGATCCCGAAAAGGAGGATCGCCATCATGACCAGCGACGTCATGACGGGGCGGCGAATGAATATTTCCGAGATATTCACGGCGCGGCTACGGCTGGGGTGACGGAGGCGGCGGACATTGGGTTATTCTTGATCACCACCTTTGCGCCGGGTGTGACGCGCAGGTGGCCTTCAGAGATCACCGTTTCGCCGGCTGCAACGCCCTGCAGAATCGCCGTCTTCCCGGCGTGAGTAATTCCCGGCTTCACAGGACGCATCTCCGCGGCTCCATCAGCGGTCACGACAAAGACATACTCGCCGTTCTGCCCCGATTGCACGGCATGGCTGGGAATCGACGTGACATTCACGAGGTTGCTCAACGTGAGAACGGTATTCACGAACTGCCCGGGCCAGAGCGTAAGGTCTTCGTTGTCGAACCTCGCCTTCAGCTGAATGGTGCCTGTGCCGGGGCTCACACGATTGTTGATGAAGGTCAGCTCGCCGATTGACTGCCTCTCGGTCTCTCCAGGTGCAAACGCGCGCACCTCAAGCGAGGCATTCGCGGCCCGACTGCGGATCGCGTTCAGGTGGTGCTCCGGGACGCCAAAGACCACTTGCGCGGGTTTGAGCGATGCGATGGTAACAATGGCATCATCGGGCGCTTTGATCACATTGCCAGCCTTTACCTGCAACGCTCCCGTCCTGCCGTCAATCGGCGCCCGAATTTCCGTGTAGCTGAGACTCACCATCGCGTTGGTCACGGCGGCTGCATCGGCGTTCACAATGCTTTGGGCTGCAAGGAACGTCGCCTCGGCGGTCTGAAAATCCTGTTCCGAGGCGATGTTGCTTTTGAAGAGATTGCTCGTCCTGAGAAACTCCAGCCGCGCGTTGAGCAACTGCGCCTCGGCGCGTCGCAAATTTGCAACCGCCTGGTTCAGTGCGGCGTTCCACGCGCTTGCGTCGAGCGTGACGAGAGGATCGCCCGCTTTGACCTCCTGGCCTTCGGTGAAATGGACGGCCTGGATTTTTCCGGTCACCTGCGGCCGCACAGTCACGAGGAAGAGAGGCTCGACAGTGCCCACGCTCGAAATTTCAACAGGAAGGTCACCGCTGACGGCCTGCGCTGTGCCCACTGGAACAGGCGCACGGTTGCGGCCGGGAGCCGCGGCGTCTTTACGTTGCGAGCAGGAGACTGCGGCGAGGCACAGGAAAAGCACCACGAACGGGATCGGCAGCCGAGCGCATGCCTTGTTTAAATCAGTCATTCAGAGCACTGAAGCTAGACAGGAGCTCCGACGTGTCAAGTTACGCCCATTCGCAAAATCGGCAGTGGATCCAGGGATTCCGCTACAACAACAGCGGCCCTTCAGAGCAATGGTTCTCATACGAACAGAAACCTTTTCTAAAAATTGGGATCAAAAGCCCGGGGCACTGGGGAGTGTGTTTCGGCATTACAGGAACCCATGAACTCTGTTGAGCGTGATGGTCCGGGGAGCATCGAGGGAACCAGCGAGGAGTCTTGAATTGGCAGATTTGGGCCGCCTGCTAAGCTGCTGACCGCATGCAATCCCCGATGCTAGTTGGGTTTATATTGCTCCTGCTGCCGTTTGGTGTTTACGGAGAATTGTTCGTCAGCGATTTCGATAACAACCGGGTGCACCGCTACAACGCGACGAATGGGAGCTTCATTGATGTCATCGTCCCCAATACGAACAACCTGCTCAGCCTTCCCCACGGCCTGGCATTTGGTCCCGACGGGAACCTCTATGTGGCGAGCGCGGGCAACGATTCAGTCCTGCGTTACAATGGAACCAACGGCGGGTTCATGGATGTGTTCATCGGTGCGGATGCGGGCCTCGATTATCCCGTGCGGCTACTTTTCCGGCCCGACGGCATGCTTTGGATCAGCAGCCAGCTCAACGATCGCGTGCTTCGTTTCAACGCAACAAACGGATCATTTGTGGATGCGTTCGTCACAAACTCCGCTGCCACAAACGGTTTTTCTGACATGACATTTGGACCAGACGGACACCTGTACGTCGTTGGCCGTTTCAGCAACAGAGTTATGCAATTCAACGGGACGAATGGCGCACTCATGCGCGTGATCGTTTCCAATCACCTCTCGCAGCCGTTCGGACTGCGCTTCGGAGCCACCAACGAGCTTCTGGTGGTGAGCGGCAACGACAATCGTGTGCAGCGATTTGACGGTCACGATGGCGCCTGGCTGGGCGAATTCACAACCGAGGGGAACCTTGGCCTGCCTGTCGGCCTGGTGCATGGGCCTGACGGCAACGTGTACGTGGCGAGCTACAGCACTCACAAAATCGCCCGGTTCGACGGAGTGGACGGTACGTATCTGGGCGATTTCGTTGTGCCGGGCAGCGGGGGCTTGTCCGGGCCCAACTTCATGGCTTTCAGCCCGGCGACACTTCCAGCGCCGGAATTGATCATCACAACATCAGGCGAGGAACTGGATGTCATGTGGCCGCGGATGACCATTCCTTCGATCCTGGAACAGACTGACGATCCGGCATTCTCCGATTGGACGCGGGCTCCAGGAGCCATTTCGATCAATTCGACAGCAAAGTCCGTCCCCGTTTCTCCATCGGCGAGCAACAGGTTCTTCCGTCTGAAATTGTTGGAATGATCCGGCCATCCAGAGCCCGACGCACGAACACGGAACCGGCAGGAAGGCCAGGCCGTTGCAAAACTGTTCAAGAAATCGTGGCGGATTTCAGCGGGATGCGGCCATGACTTGGATGAATGGTGAACAGCCTCAATGACGACGAACTACTGAAACGGTACGCTGCCGTACCGTCTGACGCGGTCTTCGAGATTCTCGTCACGCGGCATGTGAATCTCGTTTATGGCGCCGCGTTGCGTCAGGTCAGGGATACCTCGCTGGCAGAGGAGGTGACTCAAACCACCTTTCTGCTCCTTGCCCGAAAAGCCGCCTCATTATCCTCGGGAACGATCCTTGCAGGCTGGCTATATCGCACCACCCGCTTTGTTGCCCGTGAAGCCTTGCGCTCAGAGCGACGACGCCAAGCACGGGATAAAGCTGCCATGGAAACTTTGTATGAACCACCAGGGGATCATCACTGGGAGGACATCGCCCCTGCACTCGACCAGGCCCTGGCGGAACTGCCCGAGCGCGAACGACTGCCGTTGCTGCTGCGATTCTTCGAAAACAAAACGCTGAGAGAGGTGGGCAGCGCGCTGGGCATTTCTGAAGACGCGGCCCAAAAACGCGTCGCCCGCGCGCTGGACCGGCTGAGGAACACATTCACAAGCGAAGGCATCACGGTTTCAAGCGCAACGCTCATGACGCTGCTTTCAACCAGCGGCCCGCAGGCCGCGCCAGCTGGACTGGCAGCTTCGATCGTCAGCGCAGCCGGAATTGGCTCGGGTCTCGCATTAACGTCCCCTCTATTCACCCAGACCGCCTTGAAACTTATGGCATTCACCAAATTGAAAATTGCCGGGACAGCGCTGCTGCTGGTCGCTGTCACTGCCGTGCCGGTCGTTGTTCAACAAAGGCAACTCACCGAGCTGCGCAACGAAAACGAACTCGTGAGAAAGGAGGCGCCTGTGACGGCGTCTGCTGAAATGCCCGCCGTGGAGGCAGACAGTGATGAACTCGCAAAGCTGCGTCGCGATGCCGCCGAGGTGCTGCGGCTGCGGGGCGAGATCGGGCTGCTCACGCGCGAAAACCAGGAACTCGCCCGCGCCGCCGCGTCCCAAATAATCAAGCCCGATGAGCGGGAGAAAGGCACCGATCCAATGGCGCGCTTCACCCTCGGACGAGAGCTTGCTGCACAAGGAAAACACGCGGAAGCCCTGCAGCACTTTCTATGGTGTTACGACGAAGGTGTTGGACAATCCCGCGCGTTCGCGGGCGTGCGCAGCAGTTTTCTCCTGATGCAATTGAGCGAATTGGCGAAGCATTACGCGCCAGCCCGGGACGCTCTGATAGCCCGCCGTGACGCAGCGGAACAGAAGATCATCAGCGGCAACCCGGATCCTTACGATGTACATACCCTGCTCCAGCTGAACGAAAAAACCGGACCGCCTTCCAGAATGTTGACGTTGTTTGATGAACTTCCAGAAGGACATCCCGCCCGCGCAATGATTATTGACGCTGCAGGGGAGCAGTTCATCGCGGCGCGGCGCTACAAGGACGTGGCGTCAGGCCGACCCGAAGCGGTTTTTGACCGCTATGCACACATCACCACGGACTCGAAGGAACGCGCGCCAAACGACTTCGTTCAATCGTCTTTGCGCAGGCTCGCGATCAACTCGGGCATTGGAGGGGTCGAGGCATTGGCGGGCGCGGGCGATGTGGCCCGGGCCATTTCGCTCGCGGACAAGGTGCTGGCCTTCGACGGATCTGCAGAGACTCGCGGCCTGTTGCTGCAGCACGCTGTTCGCGCTGGCAACGCCGACTTAATAGCGCACCTTCGCGCCACAGCCGCTCCCCGCAGCCCAACAGCCGAATAGATCGCTCGGATCAGCGAGGTTTCGCAGCAACGATCGCGGCCTGAAGGACCTCGCTTCGAAGCCGCTAAATTAGGGTCGGCTTTTGGCAATTTCTGTGTGCTGGCGAACACCAGTCCCCCCGATATAGCGGCATTGTCGCCACACACAGGCGGCAAATCAGGCACTGCCATCGAATCACCGACGCAACAAAGCGTCGTCGGGCGCAATGTCGAATCTGCCGTGACGACGCCATGAAATCAGGGTGAACACTTGAAAATCGAACAGAGAAACTGGAACGCCTCCCAAGGCTGGACTCATGAGACAACGGACCCGGGCATGCAGTTGGCCATTGTATTCGGGTCCACCGAGCGCATGGACGATCCTCGATTAATCCAGTCGATCCATGAGTTTTATCCCAAGGCTTACATTTTCGGTTGTTCGACGGCCGCGGAAATTTGCGGAACGCAGGTGATTGAAGAAGGGGTGACCATCACGGCCATTCGCTTTGAACACACCCAATTCCGCACCGCGCAAGTCGTTCTGGACGAAGCCAGGGAAGGTTTTGCCGCGGGCGAACGAATTGCACAAAGCCTTCCACCCGCGATCCCCAACCCCGACGGCTCAGAAGATCCACTCGCGCATGTCCTTGTGCTGTCGGACGGTTTGAACGTCAACGGCAGCCGGTTTGTTTCGGGAGCAATGCGGCACCTTCCGCCCGGCGTCACGCTGACGGGCGGGCTCGCTGGAGGAGGTTCTCACGTGGGCGAGACGCTGGTGTTCCGGGACGGCGTGCCTGCGAGAGACACGATTGCAGCGGTCGGATTGTATGGAAGGCGGCTCACGGTGGGATTCGGGTCTTTGGGGGGATGGGATTCCTTCGGCCCTGAACGACTCATTACGCGGTCGAGCGGAAACGTCCTTTATGAGCTGGACGGGCAACCCGCCCTCGCGCTTTACAAGCGATACCTCGGCGACCAGGCCAGGGGATTGCCGGGAACGGGACTTTATTTTCCATTGAGCATTCGCTCGACACCCAACGGCAACGCTGTGGTTCGATCCTTCCTGGCGGTGGATGAAGCGACACAAAGCCTGACGTTCACGGCGGATATTCCTGGAGGCGCCTACGCGCGCCTCATGAAAGCCAATATCGACCGCCTGATCGACGGTGCCGCCCATGCGGCGCAAACATCGCGTGACGCGCCCGGGACGGAACCCGACCTTGCAATTCTGTTCAGTTGCATCGGCCGGAAGCTGGTGTTGAAGCAAAGGGTTGAGGAGGAAGTGGACGCCGTGCGCGAAGTGCTCGGTCCACGAGCCGTGATGACAGGCTTTTATTCGCATGGGGAAATCTCACCGTTTGCGCCGGGACAGAAGTGCGAACTGCACAACCAGACGATGAGCATCACGACTCTCACCGAAAGATGAAGACCTTGCACACACTGCTTGCGAGGCAGCTCAGGCAACACTTCGGACCCGCCTTCGAAATTCCGCCCGAATGGAACGCGTTCATCAGTTGCGTCAACGGAGCCTATGGGGATTTTGATGCGGATCGGGCGCTGTTGGAACACTCGCTGGAATTGAGTTCGCAGGAGCTGCTTGATGCAAATTCGCAGATGAGGGCCGTGTTTGATGCGCTGCCCGATCCTGTTTTTCGCCTCAACCATGGCGGGACAATCCTCGACGCGAAGGCAGGCATCAACGGCGAACTGAATTTCGACCGCCAGGAATGGATCAGCCGCAGGATCGAGGACACCCCGCTCAGGCACGTTGCGCCGAAGTTCGCGGAAGCAATCCAGAACGTTGCCGCCACCAATGAACCGGTCTGCATTGAATATTCCGCTGTTGCGAAGGGGCATGAATCGCACTACGAGGCGCGCCTGGTTCCCCTTCTCGAAAAGCAGATCCTGGTTCTCATCAGGAACATCACCGAACGCAAGCAGTCCCTCCGGCTTCTGGGCGCCGCGGTCGAACAGGCGTCCGAGGCCATTGTCATCACCGATTCAGAATTGCATCCGCACGGGCCGCGCGTCCTCTTTGCAAATCAGGCGTTCCTTCGAATGAGCGGCTACGACGCCTCGGAAGTGCTCGGCAAGACGCCGCACATCCTCGAAGGACCGAAGTCGGATCCAGTCACGCTTCAACGCATCAAGGATACCCTGGCCCGCGGCGTGTCATTCCACGGAGAGTTGACCAACTACCGCAAGGACGGGACGGAATTCGTTGCGGAATGGCAGATCGTTCCGCTGCGCGACTCCACTGGAATGGTGACCCATTTTTTGGGCATGCATCGGGATATCACCGCGCGAAAACAGGCTGAAGCGAACCTCGAAATACTGAACAAGGAACTCCTCAGTTCGTCCCGGCAGGCCGGAATGGCAGAGGTGGCGACCAGCGTCCTGCACAACGTCGGCAACGTTCTCAACAGCGTCAACATTGCCTCCGCGTGCCTTGCCGAAAGCCTTGGAAAATCGAAGTCGGTCGATCTGGCCAAGGTGGCCGATCTGCTCTCCCACCACGAGGCAGATCTCCCCGCCTTCTTTGCAACGGATCGCAAGGCCCGCCTCATTCCGGGTTATCTGGCACAACTCGCGAAGCATCTTGCTGGCGAGCAGGCCTCCGCGATGAAGGAACTGGCGTTGTTGCAGAAAAACATTGAGCACATCAAGGAGATCGTCCGGATGCAGCAGGATCTTGCCAGGACTTCCTGTGTTACGGAGGTTCTCAGTCCCATTGAACTGGTCGAGGACGCATTGCGAATGAACTGGAGCGGGCTTGCGGGCCAGCACATCGAGGTCGTCCGCGAGTTTCAGGAGGCGCCCGCGGTGACTACGCAGAAGCACCAGGTCCTGCAGATTCTTGTCAATCTCATCCGCAACGCCAAACATGCCTGCGAAGCGACAATGCGGGGCGATCGCCGGGTGATCATCCGCACCACCGTCGCAGGAAGTCGCGTCAGGATTTCGGTCATCGACAACGGCGTCGGCATACCGCCCGAACACATGGACCGAATTTTCAGCCGCGGCTTCACCACCAAGAAGAATGGCCACGGTTTCGGCCTCCACAGCGCCGTGCATGCGGCAAAGGAAATGGGCGGCGAGCTTCGGGTTGTAAGCGATGGGCCCGGCAAGGGAGCCACGTTCACCCTTGAACTTCCTGTCGCCCAAGCGCATCCCGTCGCGAGCGCGGAAGCGGCGTGAACACCCGAACGGCGGGACCTGCAGCGCGCGGCTTCATCCCGCTTCGGTGAATGCCTCAGCGCGCGTCATCATCATTCTCCACCACCTTATTCCACGCGCAGGCTCAAGCGCCACGAATACAGCGCGCTGTGTTTCGCAGAACAGAGTTTTAAGAAATTCCTCTCTTTCGCCGCGCTCCCGAGCTATGTTTCCGCACTCATTTAAGGGATTCATATGAAACTTTTTTCCGAACTCGGGCTCTCAGCCGAGATCTTGAAGGCAGTCGATAAACTCGGCTTTGAACAGGCTTCACCCATCCAGGCGGAAGCGATTCCCGTGCTCATGCAGGGGCGCGACGTCGTCGGGCAATCCCAGACGGGATCCGGGAAAACGGCCGCGTTTGGCATTCCAGCCGTCGAGAAGGTCCAGCCCGGCGATAAAGCCGTGCAAGCCCTGATTCTTTGTCCCACCCGCGAACTGGCTGTGCAGGTGTCCGAGGAGATTCACAAACTCGCCGCCTTCAAACGCGGCATCCACGCGCTGCCCATCTACGGTGGCCAGTCGTATGACCGCCAGTTCTACGGCCTGAGGCAGGGCGCCCAGATTGTGATCGGCACTCCCGGCCGCATCATGGATCACATGCGCCGCGGCACGCTCCGCTTTGACAGTTTGAAGATGGTCATCCTCGATGAAGTCGATGTCATGCTGAACATGGGTTTCCGCGATGACATCGAATTGATCCTGCAATCCACGCCCAAGGAGCGGCAGACGGTTTTCTTCTCGGCGACGATTCCCAAGCCGATCCAGCAGCTGATTGAAAAGTATTCGCGCGACCCGCAGAGCATCCGCATGGAACAGAAGGCGATGACTGTTCCGACCGTGGAGCAGGTTTTCTACGAGGTGGACCGCCGCTACAAACTCGAGTTGCTGACGCGGTTGATTGACATCCATGACCTCAAGCTCGGGATCGTTTTCTGCAACACCAAACGGATGGTGGACGACCTGGTCGACCACTTGAACGCGCAGGGGTATTCGGCGGATCGGCTGCACGGCGACATGACGCAGGCAATGCGGGATCGCGTCATGAACAAGTTCCGCAAGTCGGGATTGGAATTCCTGGTGGCCACGGACGTCGCGGCGCGCGGCATTGATGTAGACGACGTGGAAGTGGTGTTCAACTACGACCTGCCGTACGACGCGGAAGATTATGTGCATCGGATTGGCAGAACGGGACGCGCTGGCCGCAGTGGCCGTGCCGTGTCGTTCGCATCGGGGCGCGAGGTTTTCCAGATTCGAAATATCGAGCGCTTCACGAACATGAAGATACAGCGCGGGCGCATTCCGACGGTGACTGAAGTCGAGGAAGCGCGCGCGAATGTTTTCCTTGAGAAAGTGCGCGCCACATTGCGCGGCGAGGATTACAAGCGGCACGAAAGGCTTGTTGAAGTGCTGCTCGAGGAAGGTTTTGTCTCCACAGACATTGCGTCCGCCCTCATGCATCTCTTGCAAAGCGGTGAAGCGGCTCCCGCGAAGGCGGTTCAGGAGGAATATCAACGGCCACAGGATGATCAACGCGCAGGGCCGAGGGATCGAGGCAACGATCGTGGCGGCCGAAACGAACGCGGGGAGCGGGGGGATCGCGGCGACCGGGGGATTCGCGATGACCGGCGGGGACGGTTTGATCGGCGGGACGAGCGTTCAGCCGATGCCGCGCCGGTCCATTTGCGAGGCGAAATACCTCTGGATCGGAGTGGCGGGCCCATGAGGCACGCACATCTTCAACGGGACCAAATGGCCCGCAAGGCCGAGCCTATGTCGCGCCCCGTCAAAGCCGCGCAGCCTCCGCGCGACCCGAAACATCAACCGGTTGCGCCCGCTGCGAGCCCAGCACCGCTAAAGGCCGCAGCACCCGCGACGCCTGTGGAGAAGACCTACTCAGACAGGGAAATCCTTGAATCGGTCCGGGAACCCGAGGTGCGCAAGGAACGCTCCCCGCAGCCTCAGGCCTCCGGAAAGCCGGAAAAGAAGGCAAGCCGCGCTACACCCGCGCATCAAACGCGGCTCTGGATCAACCTCGGAGAAGCGCAGGAAATCAAGCCGCTGGACATCGTCAACGCCGTTTCAGGCGAAACAGGTTTGCCCGGGAAGGTGGTTGGCACCGTTGATGTGCGGGAGCGCCATCTGTTTGTGGATGTCGATTCCGAACACACAAACAGCATCATCGCAAAGTTGAATCGCGCTTCAATCAAGGGTCACAAGGTCAAGGCGAAGGTGGCATGAGCGAGGCCAAGCCGCCGTCCATCGAGCGCTTGTTCCCGTTCGTATTGCGGGCGCGGATCCTGATCATCGGCCGCGAAACACTTGCCCGTAGCAAGGGGCGGCTCCACTTCATCCTGATCACCCGCGACATTTCCGAAAACAGCCGGGCGGAAATGTTGAAAGAGTTTTCGCATTACCCTGTGGTTCAACACTTCACCTCCGAGGAATTGGAAAAGCACTTCGGCCTTCGCAACACGAAGGTGGTGGGATTTCAAAAGTCAGGGCTCGCGCAGTCCCTATACGCGGAGTTGAAGGAACATCGCATCAACAAGCCCGCGCAGCGCGATAGTGATCCAGGCAACTCTACGCCCCCCGTCTGATCCAGCCGCCGCCCACAACAAGGTCTTCCTGATAAAACACCGCAGCCTGCCCGGGTGTGATGGCGCGCTGCGGCGAGTGAAGCTTCACCTCGGCACGATCGCCATCAAGAGGCACGACCGTCGCAGCAGCACCAGGATGATTGTAGCGAATCTTTGCGGTGGCCTCGATTGGCCCTTGCAGTCTTTCAAACGGGATCCAGTTGCAGCGCTCCACAACAAACGCGTCCTGGTCCAATGCTGTCTCGTCGCCGACCACCACGCGATTGCTCTCTGCGTCCAACTCGACCACGTAAAGGGGCCTGGGTGACGTGAGGCCAAGTCCCTTGCGCTGGCCGATCGTGTAAAACTCAATGCCTTCGTGCTGCCCGAGCACCTGACCCTGAAGGTTCACGATGTCGCCACGATGATTGGCCACGAGCTTGGAATCGCGGAGAAACTTGCCGTAATCCTTATCGGGCACGAAACAAATCTCCATGCTCTCCTCCTTGTCAGCTGTCTTGAGCTGGCAATGACGCGCAACATCGCGGGTATCGCTCTTCGTCTTTTCGCCCAACGGGAAGATGGCCCGCGCCAGCTGTTCCTGCCGAAGCGAAAACAGGAAGTAGCTCTGGTCCTTGCGCAGGTCGCGTCCGCGCCGCAGCAGCACCCGCCCGTCGTCCCGCCGATCGAGCCGCGCAAAATGGCCGGTCGCAATATACTGCGCGCCCAATTGGTCCGCCCGCTCGATCAGCCTCCCGAACTTGAGATTCTGGTTGCACATCACACAAGGATTCGGCGTGCGCCCGGCCTTGTATTCGTCGGCAAAATACTTGATCACGCGATTCTGGAACTCCGCGGCTTCGTCGATGAGATAATACGGAATTCCCAGCTTGTGGCAGACCGCCCGCGCGTCGGTGACCGCCTGCGGTCCGCAGCATTTGTCCTCGGCACGGTTGACGCAGTCCTGCGGCCACAGCTTCAAGGTGATGCCGACGACATCATAGCCCTGATCGAGCAACAGGGCAGCGGTCGCGGAGGAATCAACTCCACCGCTCATTCCGACGACAACACGTGTTTTGGTCTGGATCACTGGGCGACAATATAGATGTGGTGCGCACGGTTGTCAGTTGCCAGTTGTTGGTTGTTCGTTTCGATTGACAGCGAAGCGCAATGGTGATCGCATACTCCGCGTCTTAAGGAGCCACTTATGAAATCAATCCTCGTCCTCTTAACCGCAGTCCTCAGCCTAAATTCGCCGAACGCCTGGGCCGCTTCCACAGCGACCGCCCGGATGTATTGCCTTTCACCGCAATTCCATCGCGCGAACGGTGGACCTAATAATTTCTATTACATGGATCTCACCAGCCTCGACGCGGGCGTGAATGGTGAGCTTCGTTATTGGGGCAGCACCTACACGTACTCCACCTGGTTCGAAATGGAGGATTGGATCTTCGAAGAAACCGTTGGCGGAGCCTTGAATCTCAACAAGCCCTCCTCGCAGGACCTCAATGGAAACGGGTTCGATGACTTCTACGAGGTGTCACAGGCCGTGTCAGGGCGGACGTCATCGGGCGTTTACCAGTTCTTCGGCGGCGCGGTTGAGACGGCAACCGCCACCTGGAATCGGGAAGCGGGCACCAGTTACGGCACCTGCACGCTGAACCTGAACAACTTCGGCAGCTTTACGCACACTTTCCAGATCCTCGAGTACACGGGATCGCTGACTTACACGCCCGGCGCCACCACCGTCACGGGTATTGTTTCCATGGAGCGCACGGAATCACCGGAATGGACGTTCGGCGGGGTTCTGGACTTCGTGAAGTCCACCGTGAATCCTGCAAACCAGCTGACCAATCAGTTTTCGACATGGACGAATTCCTGGGATCAATCGTATGAAGTTTGGGAGCAACCTTTTGTGCGCCATCATCCGGCGCGTCCTTCCGCCTATTCAGGCTTCATCGAATTCCTGGACGGCAACCTGGGTACAGAGCAGGCGGATTACTTTTTGTGGGCACTCGTGATCCATGATTCAAACGATTCAGACGGAGACGGCATTCCCAACTTGAGCGACAGCGCGGCCGTTGTTGCTCCGAAAGCGCCGCAGTTGCGCATTCGAAACAGCGGAACAAACCTGGTCATGACGGTTTCAGGGGATGTGGGCCGGGAGCATCGAATCCAAAGCAAGGGAAGTGCGACTGGATGGATTGACGGGCCTGTCTTTACATTGAGCACCGATCCCCAGGAGGTTCTGGTTCCGTATCCTCTCGCGAGCCCGACATTGTGGCGGGCATTTGCGCACTGACCGGCTATTCGGCCTTTAGAAGCTTCTCCCAAAGGCTGTCGTTCAGAACGACCTTGCGCAGGAAGTCCGTGTCCGCGGCGGCGGGTTGGTGGAGATTGGGATCGAGGGGCAGGCGGATCGTGAACGTCGTGCCCCGGATATTTTCGTTCCGCGCTTCAATCTTGCCGCCGTGATGATGCACGATGAAATAGCATGCCATCAGGTGGATGCCGTACTCCATCGGGCTGTCGCTGCGAACCACAAATGGGTCGAACACGAGACGCAACGCTTCCTTTGGCAGGCCCGGACCGTCGTCCGAAAGCTGAACCTGGATCCCTTTCTTGCTTGAGCCGTTCGTTTCCTGCGCCGTGATTTTGATCTCGCTGCCCTGCGGAAGGCTTGCGAGTTCATCCTTCAGCAACAGGTCGAACAAACGGTGGAACTTGGGCTTGTCGACTTTGATCAACGGAAGGTCCGCGGGAATGTTGTTGATGATGCGAATGTTCTTTGCCGCGAAACTGGATTGAAGGTTGGCGATGGCCGCCTCGACGACCTCGCGGATATTCACCTGGTCGGCGAACTCGAACGCCGGCTTTTCGGAAGCGCTCCACAGGTCCTTCAGCAAGTTGTTGATCTTTTCAATCTGGCCCTGGACGTTCTGGTAATATTCCTTCCAGAAATCCGGGTTGCGCAAGCCGCTGATCTCCATCTTCTCCTCCGCCAGCTTCGCAGGGGCGAGATCGAGAAAAGTCTTAACCGCGACGAGCGAGTTGCGAATGTGATGACTCAGGCCGGCTGCGAGCAGGCCAAGGCTCACCATCCTGTCGGCGATCATCATGTTGTGCAGCACGGACATCTTTTCGTGCAACAACTGGTCGCGCTCGGTCTGGACCAGGAAGAACTCCAGGCTTCGCTTGAGCGTCTGCTCCAGTTGCACGGGATCCCATGGCTTGGTGACGTACTTGTAAATCGAACCTGTGTTCACCGCCGCAATGGCTGCGTCCATGTCCGCATACGCCGTCGCCAGAATACGAATGATCCGCGGATGATTGACCCGGACCTTCTCCAGAAGCCACACCCCCTTTTCGCCGGGCATCCTCTGGTCGGTCATGAGCACGCCGATCTCCTCCGCGTGTTCCTCCACCAGCTTGAGTCCGTCCTGCGCGTTGGTGGCCGTATAGATGCGGAACTGCTCTTCGAACGCGCGGGCAAAGTACTTGAGCGACTTCTCCTCGTCGTCGACGTAGAGGATCGCGTACTTTTTATAATCGTACAGACTGTCCATAGGGTGGCTCTTTCTAATCTCAACCTTTGACCGGAAACTCCAGCGCAAACTCGCAAAACCTGCCAGGTTCCGTCTTTACCGCAATTCGTCCGCCGTATTCCTGCACGATGCGATAGCAAATGCTCAGGCCGAGGCCCATGCCTTCGCCCACGTCCTTGGTCGTGAAGAACGGGTCGAAAATCTTGTCAAGATGCTCTCGTTCGATTCCAGGGCCGTTGTCGCGAATGCACAGAATGCTGCGGCCGTTTTCCACGCGCCCCGAGATCACAATCGTTGGCTGCTCATTCTCCCACGTTTTTCCCTTCATCGCATCGATGGCATTCTGCAGCAGGTTCGTGATCACATGGATCAGCTTGTTCTTGTTCGCCCAAATCGTTTGGCCCGCGGGAATGTTCTGCTCAACGACCACGCGATCCTTGCATTCACTGCTAAGGAAGCGAAGCGCCGACCCGACCACCTGCGCGACTTCCACGTCATCCAGCTGCTCGGTGTTGGGATGCGAGAACATGCGAAGGTCCGAGACAATCGTCTTGACGCGTTTCAGGCCTTCCTCGACGTCCTGCAGCACCTCGGTGTATTCGTCACGCTGTTCGGGCGGCAGGTGTTTGCCCTTGTTACGCAACGTGAACAGGCCTGTGGTCGCAAAGTTCAAGGGGTTGTTGATCTCGTGAATGATGCCAGCGCTCATGCGGCCGAGCGACGCCAGCTTTTCCGTCTGCACAAGTTGCATCTCGGTTTCCTTCAACTGGTCAATCGTGTTCTCCAGAACCTGCTTCTGCTTCGAGAGCTTCATCTGGTTTTGATGGGACTCGACGAGGTTGTGAATGCGAACGTGCAGTTCGGTCGTGGAAAACGGTTTTGGCAGGAAATCACTCGCCCCTGCTTCCAACGCCGCCATTTTCGTTTCCTCATCAGCCCGCGCGGTAAGCATCACAATCGGAATGTGCTGCGTGGTGGTGCGCTCGCGCAACTCGCGGCAGACCTGAAGCCCGTCCTTCTCCGGCATCATCATGTCAACCAGGATGATCTCTGGCAGGAACTGGCTCGCCTTCTCAATGGCCTGCTGACCATCAACGGCTTCGAGCACCTCGAAGCGGTCAACCAACTGCGACTTGAGGAAGCGCAGCATGTCGGGCTCGTCGTCGGCAACGAGGGCCTTGGGGCGATTGCCATTGCGGAAGATCTCCACCGGTTTTCGCGTTTCCTGCAACGGAGTGAGAGCAGGGAACAACTCGGCGCGGCGATAGAGATTCGAAACCCATTCCTCGGAGGAAACTGTGGATGTGTCGGGCTCGGCGGCAGATTCCTGCGCAACTTCCGGCGCGAGCGCAACTGCCTCGCGATAGGGCAAACGCACAGTGAACGTTGTGCCCTCCCCTTCAACGCTTTCCACGGAAACCGAGCCTCCCTGCACTTCCGCCAGTTCCTTGACCAGCGAGAGCCCGATCCCCACACCCTGGTATTTGCGCTTGGAGGACCCGTCGACCTGCCAGAAGCGATCAAAGATGAAGGGCAGGTTCTTTGCGGAAATGCCCATGCCGGTATCGGCCACGACCAGCAGCCATTGATCGTCCTGCCGTTTGGCATGGATCGAAACGCTTCCGCCTGAAGGGGTGAACTTGAGTGCGTTAAACACCAGGTTCAGAACGATCTTCTCCAGCTTGTCGCGGTCTGCGAGCACTGAGCCGAGGCCGGGTTCGACCTGCGTTTGCAGCTTGAGTCGCTTGTCGTCTGCGACCTGCCGCGCAGCGCTGGCAAGGCCTTTCACAAAGTCGGAAATTTCCAGCGGCTCGGACCTCACCTCCATGCGGCCGGATTCCATGCGGACAAGATCCAGCAGGTCATTGATCAGCTTCAACAGGCGCATGCCGTTGGAATGCATCGTGGTGAGCACTTCGTTCGTCTCGCGATCGACGGAGCGGTTGAACTTCCGCAGCAGGGTTTCGAGGGGCGCTATGAGCAGCGTGAGGGGAGTGCGCAGTTCATGGCTGATGTTCGCGAAAAACCGGCTCTTGATCTGGTCAAGTTCCACGAGCTTGCGATTGCTCTCCTCCAATGCCTGCCGGTTGCGATCCAGTTCAAAACGCAACGCGAATTCCCGGAAACGCCAGCGGCTGTGGACGTAGCTGCCGGTGACGACGATGACGCCCGTCAAAGCCAGGAAATACAGGTTGTTGGCGAAATCGATGGGATTGATGTCGCCATGGAGCACGCAGGCCGCGACGTACATGAGCAGCACCAGCGAAACCGCGATGAGACTTTCAAAAAGCGTCCAATACAGGACGAATCCAATGACGAGAAGCACCAGGTTGAGGCCCGCGTAGTACAGCGATTCCGAACCATCCTTCACATAGATCATCCACGAGATGAAGGCGGAAGGAAACATCGCGAGCAGAACGCCCAGCATTCGCGGATGCCTGTGGCCGAAGGGGGAGAGAACGACCATCCAGAACACGGCGATCAACAGCGAACACGCCAGCCGCAGAACAAGAAACTGCGGAAGCTCTGTTCGATATACGAAGAAATCCAGCAGGGTCCCCGCGGGCATGAGGATGAACCCCAGCGCGCAGCCCACCTTCACATTCTGAATGATCACCTGCCGGTCGTACTCGGCAAAGGCGCGGCGAATCTCGGCTGAATTGGCGGAGGGCTCAGACATTCTCAGGCTTGCGCACTTCCATAAAGACGTTCACTCCGGTGCTTTCCGCGATGATCGACACCGAATCCGCCGGAGCTTCATCAGGCGCGACGCGGGCGAAAGCATCGCGATCGCGATAGATCAGATACCAGTCCAGCATGTACTCCATTGAATATCGGAATGGCCGCGTCGAATTCATCACGTCCGTGACGTTTGTTGCCATCAGCAACCCGCCGGGAGCAAGCATGTCATACATGATATTCATCAGCCGCTTGCATGTGGGGTCTGGCAGGTAATCGAACAATCCTGCGCAATAGACAACATCGTAGCGGTCCTCAGGCCGCCGCGTGACAGCCTTCACAGATTCCTTCAGGAGCTGCTGCACGGATTTCTTGACGAGGTGGACCGGGAAACCATTCGGATATTTTCCCTTCAATGCGGCGAGCGCCTGGCTGAAGGACTGAAGCGTTTCCTCGTTGAAATCGAGCAGATTGAATTGCCATCCCGTGTTCATCCGATCGTTCCTGAGGATTTGTTGAACCTCCTCAGCCGGGCCGCAGCCGAGATTGAACACCCGTGCCGGCCGGCCAGATCGTTCCAGCCGAAGCTTCTCTTCAATCAACTTTCGATGCAGGTAAACAACGCGATTTCGATGCGCAAGCGCGGGCGACTGGCCCAGCAGCCAGACATTCAGTGTCTTCGCAAACAGCGTGCTTCCTTCATACGGCTCCCGCAGCATCATGCTCACCATTTCGTAATCCCCGGCATACCCGAGAGGCTTGTGGTAGGCTCGGTATGCAAAGGGTGAACTCAGCAGCAATGAATGAAGCTGGCGCCGAAGATACTCTCGATGCACAGGATGGTCCTCGGGCTTCATCTCGGTCACCAGCGATTCAAAACGATCGACGAAAACATCGATGGATTTGATGACGGCGGGAGCAATCTCATCGACCACCTGTCGTTCGAGCAGCGTGCGATCTGCGGACGGTGAGGAGCGAATTTCGAGTTCCACCTGTTCCAGCCAGAGCCTCAGTTCCGAAAGATAGCTTTCCGCATCGGCGACCATCACCTTGAATTCCGGCGCAACACGGAACGTGTTTTGCCATTCCATGACGAACTGCTGGAATTTCGCCTTTAATTCCCCCGTCTGCAGCATGGACGGCGAGAACGTCACATCAACCCAGCCCTTTTCATCCAACGCCACTTCAGAGACGGCAGTGACGCCGGTGTTGACGATGTTTCGAACGACAGCCCGGCCGGAGTAGACAGTGCGGTCGCTGACGACAATGCGAAAGTCCTGGAGCACCTCGGAAACGCGCGGGAGCGTCGCCGGGTTTTCGAACTCCAGAGCGGCCGTTTGCCGGGTGACCCGCAGCAAGCGCGCATTGATCCCTGAACCTTGGGTGGTATGCCCGGCCACCACTGTCTTTTCGGGATCTGTCAGCACTGCGCCATTACTTTGATTCTCAGCCATAACGGAATTTTCAGGACTCTGGTTTGCCCATGCTCAGGCGTGTGTCAAAAATGACTCAAAAACGGAACGTCGTCTGCACGATGAATACCCACGCATCGGGAATGTTCGCCAGCACTCGCCCTCCGGGATGGATCACGCGTTGAACGCTCGGTTGCACGGTCCACCATGCGGTCATTTGCGCCTTGTAGCTCAATTCAATCACGGCCTCGTAATCCGCAAGTTTCTCAAACGCACTCGGCGCGCCCGCACCGGCGAGAATCGCGTTGATATCCCGCTGCGCGCTGGTGACGTCATCGCTAATCTCCATATAAGAACCCGCCAGGGCGAGGGTATCCCAGTCACGGGTTGGAATCAGGCCCTTGTAGACAAGCCCGCCGTCGAGACCGAGGCTCGCGAGATTCCGATCCTCGGGCGCGATCGAAGCGCGAACGAATCCGACCAAACCCTGCGCAGCCGGATCGTCCTTGTCCGTTTCGCGCCACAAGGTTTGATCTGCCAGGACATACAGCCCGTAGTTGCCCTCATGCGCGCGCGCTGACCCGCTGGACAGCGGAGGCAGCGGAATGCCGCTGGCTGCGACGAAATTATCAAAGGCAACAAACGATCCCTGATACATGTCGACGAAGTCGTCAGTATGGTAGTAGCCGCCCAGCTTCAGGTTTCCCGGAGGGCCGGAGGCATCGCGGCCCTGGTTGATTTTCAGGCCCAGTTCAAAATAGAGCAGCGCTCCCTCGTCATGGCTCAGGGCCACGCGCGTTCCGCTGTCGCCCCGGTCGGGATTGCCATCATAAGCGCCGGCCTGCACATAGAAGTATTCGGAGGGATCGGCGCGCAACCGCACGCCCGGTGTCCCGTAGGGCGTTGACGCCAGGGCGTGGTGCCCGATGGGGAAGAACGGCTGATCGTAAACATTGAACGCCATCGTGGGATAAAAGAACGTCTGGTTCAGCAGCGTGAGCGTTGCCAGGGAATTGTAATATTGCGGGACGATAAAATCCTGGTCGATCGACATCTGCCCGAACTTCAACGACAGCCTGCCGTCGAGGAATTGCTGTTCGTACCACAACTCCCACAAACGGAAACTGTTTTCAAAATCGATCAGGTTCACCTTGTTCAGGTCGCCAATGTATTTCTCTGAAAAAGGCTTTTCGCCGTGCAGCCAGAGCGAGCCTGCGTGAAACGTCCCGCCTTCGTAGCCAAGCAGCTTCTCCGAATGCAGGTCCAGTGTCATCAGAAGCGCGCCCTGGTAGACACCTCCCCGCTTCAGCCCGCCATCGAGATTGTTCGGAACGGCACCCGCATAAAAGAATTCGAAATCGATGCCCCGGTTCGACAGGTCTGTCCGCAGTCCGCCCCAGTCACCCAAAAGATAATCCTGCTCGAGAAATTTCCGAAATCCGCCGCTGTTCGATGGTTCCGCAGCGGGCAGCAGCGGCGCCGACAACAATGCGGCAGCAGCGAGTGCGCCCCATACAGGAACGCGTGTTTCAATGCGCTTCATGGTGGCGCAGGCAGCAGCGCGTGTGACGTCGATGCTGCACGAACGCCGATCTTCCTGGCTTTGCCGTCCTGGATTCATTCTGTTCATAATTATTTTGGAGTTCTTCTGGAACGCGGCGCGTTGTTGCGCGATCTCGCGTTGATCATTCCCTTGATCAGCCGCCCGAGCGTATCAAAGTAACTGCGGGTGATGTCGGCGGAAAGGAAGGCCAGGTAAATGTCGTTGGCTGGCCAGATGTTGTTGGAAGCGAAGTAAAGCGGCTTTTCGGCGCCGCGATATTTCGATTTGTGAAAGGAGAGCCCGTTGAAATTATAAATGTCGTTTCCGTAAAGCACGCTCAGCTTGAAAAACATTCGCGCGCCGAAATCCTGATTGAACGTCCCCTGCTCCAGCTTCACGAATGGCGACAGGTTCAGGTTCAAAACCTCCCTGCCTTCGGGTCGAAACTTCTCCATCGCCTCCATGTGCATGGCGGTTCCAAGCCTCCCGAACCGGCCTTCATCGCAACGCAGGATGTTCGCCGAATAACCAAAAATCTCGCCGCCGCGATACATCGGATCGTAAAACGCAAAACCGGCAACCCGGCCTTCCTGGTCAAACGCCACGAACTTCCTGACGCCTTCCTCAAACTCGAATATGGGACGCCGCGCATAAATCCAGATCTCCCGATCGTTTACCTTCTTGGTTCCGATCCAGCGATGCGAAACGGCCAGCAATTGCTCGCGATCAACATCTTCGATCCTGACTTCACGGACCGTGACTTTCTCCCGCTTCGCCTCGTTTCGTGCGCGCTTGATCAGGTCAAATTCCTTCCAGTCGCCTTTCGTGTTGTAGGTCTGTATCGGCAGTTCGGATTCGTAGCCAATGCAGTTGACCTTGAATTTGAGATCATTCAACACAACCGCGCACGCCTCGGAAACACAACCGAACGCCGCGCGCGGATGAGCTTGAAGGAAGCGCCTGATGATTCGTGGATAATCCTCCAACGCGCAAACCGGATCTGAAAAGCAGATCTTCCGCGGTTTCCGCGCGAACACCGGGTGCTTGACAGTCGTGAACGCAATGTACCCGCATTCGTCGATAAAGTATTCCAGGCCCGACTGCAGAGTGGCGTAGGCCAGGGCCTCCCGGCCATGCTGCTTCAGGTGCGGCGAGAGCAGATCCCACTTTTCCTTTTGGCCGAGCGCCTTTGCTTCACCGCCTTCAATCGTTCGTGCATTCATCTGGAACATTCACCTCACCCGCAAAGGTTGTCCGACAACCACTCAAATGTAAGCGCAAAAATCCGGCTTCGGTTCCGATCCAAATGGCCAGCGTGCCCATTTCCCGGAATGATGTTCAGCGACTTCCTGCTGCGCAACGCCTCGAAAAGACGCTGCCCCGTTGACGGAGGATCCAACTTGTCCTCCGCGCCCCACAGGATCAAGGTTGGCGCGGTTATCGAGTCCACTCGCTCGATCGTATCCACAAAAAACGCCTCCGATCCTCCGGGAAAAGGAAACGCCTCGAACGCCTCCCGGGCACGCGCATCCGCACGCAATCGCCGTTCAATCTCGGGATCCGAAACCATCCGCGATTTTCCGCCGAACCGCAGGAGCGACACGCGCAAGTCGTCATTAGTAAAGCGCTTCTTCACGCGTCCGAGAAAATCGAGCGATCGCAAGAACATGCCGGTGAAGAGCGGCAAAGAATCGTACACCGTGGGATCCAGTGTCACCAGAACCCGCAAGCGGCGGTCGACGACAGCCGCTTCGAGAACGGCAGTTCCCCCCGATGAGAGGCCGAAGGCAGCAATTCGATTTGGGTCCACCCTGGGATGGCGAGCGAGGAAATCGATTGCTGCGCGGATGTCTGCGACCCACTCAGTCATGCTGACGTGAAACCGTTTGCCGCCGCTTTCGCCATGACCGTGCATGTCGATTGCGAGGCACGCCACCCCGCGGCCTGCGAGAAGTTCACACATTTCGAAATGGTTCTCCTTGAACTCGCCCGCCCCATGGCAGACTACCAGCACGGGTGCCGGCGCGGGCTCTGGAGGCAGAAACAGAACGCCTGCGACCTCCTCTTGCAAAGAGATAAAGCGTACTGGTTCCCGAAACGGCTTCATTGTTGCATCGGCGAAGCGCCCGCAATGCCAACTCCTTGAATGATAGTGGATAACGTCACGACAGCAACGTTGCGTCCAGTTTTCGGACATTTTTGTCACACCGCCGCACAACCTCGGATAGCGGAAGCCATCGCGGCACCGAAAGTGAAGCGACGAGCCGAATCCACTCGGCAGGATTTGCTCCCTATCGGTACGCGTGGAAGCTCACCGATTTATATCGCGCCCACCGCAATGAATGCGTCGGAAATGCCGTTGACGGTCCCGGCTTGTTATTCGAGACTCTGCCCCGCGCGTACAGCGGCTTTCGCACACGCACACCCGGCTTTGAACAAATACTGAACATGAAATTGGATTCTCTTTACTCGGAACTGACACTGAAAACTGGCGCCAAGCTGGTGCTCCTCGTGCTGGATGGGCTCGGCGACATCGCAACGCGCGAGCAGAGTTTTCTCACGCCTCTTGAGGCTGCCTTGACGCCAAACCTCGACCAGCTCGCCAAGGACGCAGCACAGGGCCGCATGATTCCAGTTGCCCCGGGGATTACGCCCGGCAGCGGACCTGGCCACCTTGGATTGTTTGGTTACGATCCCCTCGAGTTCCAGGTTGGACGCGGAGTCATCGAAGCATTGGGCCTCGGCGTCGAGTTGAAGCCAGGCGACGTCTGCGCACGCGCCAATTTTGCGACGCTGGATCCGAAAGGAATCGTGACGGACCGGCGTGCCGGCCGCATTCCCACCGAAACGTGCGAGAAGCTCTGCGCGATGCTTTCCGCGAAAATCAAAAAGATTGGTGACACACAAGTGATCATCAAACCGGGCAAGGAGCATCGATTCGTCGTCGTGTTCCGTGGCAAGGGCCTGGAAGGGCCACTCACCGACGCGGATCCAAACCGCGAAGGATTCGCGATTCCTGCAGTGAAGCCGCGCGATGCCAGGAACGCGGGGCAAAAGAAGATGGCGAAGTTGATCGCAGACTTCTACAAGGCGGCGCTGCCTGTCATCGCGAAGGAAAAGCCCGCAAACGGGTTTCTCATGCGCGGCATCGCGCATCAGCCGGAAATCCCGCTCTTTGAAGATCGCTACCTGTTGAAGCCGGCAGCCCTTGCGGTTTACCCGATGTACAAGGGCCTTTCACAGCTGGTGGGGATGACAAAGATTGAAGGCCCGCAAACGATCCGCGAACAGTTTGAACGTTACGTTGCTGAATACGACAACTACGACTTCTTCTTCATCCACTTCAAATACACGGACAAAGCGGGTGAGGACGGAAATTTCGAAGCGAAGAAAAAGGCGATCGAGGAACTCGACGCAGCGTTGCCGGTGTTGCTGCAGAAGATGCCCACCGTACTCGCGATCACAGGCGATCACTCCACGCCGTGCGCGCTCAAGGGTCATTCGTGGCATCCGCAACCCGTGTTGCTGCGTTCCGCGATCAGCGGCTCCGACAAGCTCGAACGCTTCACTGAAACCGGAGCGAATATCGGATCACTTGGAGTCTTCGAAGCGAAATTTCTGATTCGTCACATGCAGGCGAACGCGAAGATGTTCGACAAGTTCGGTGCGTGAACATTTTATTTTGCATGACCGCTGCCGCAATCGGCAGCGGTTTTTTTTTGCGCTCAACGATTCTGCAAAAAATCTGCGACATCAATTGCGCTCAATGGAATCGGCATTGAGCTCGATGTGCGAAAGCATTGCGACGATCACGCGCGAGCAAATGTCGCGATGATTATTCGCGCGCAACATGTGTGAGCATTATAAACTCTGCGAAGAAAAAGTTTGCCAGTGGGCGCATGTTTCTCCTACAAACAGCGAGAATCAAATTTGCAAAGCGCTTTCATGATCAATCCGCGCAACCCCAAACACCGGATCGGAGGTGAGTACAGTGGCCGCTAAGAAGAAAGCGAAAAAGAAAGCAGTTAAGAAGAAGAAGTAACAACCTCCGCATACACCAGGATGGAAAACCTGGGCCGCATGACAGGTTTCCCATCCTGGCTCTCACATCCCGGTTCCCATTTCCATGGCAAAACTGGTATTCGACATCGAAACGTCCGCCCTTCCCCTCGAGCAATTCGACGAAACCCAACAGGAATACCTGTTTCGTGACGCGGGGAAGATTCCCGATGAAACCGCGCGCGGCGTCCGTCGCGCCGAACTTCTGCAGCAGTTCAATCTCTGGCCCTTCACCGCGCAGGTTGTTTGCATCGCCATGCTCAACGCCGACACACAGCGCGGCCAGGTCTTGTTCACGGCGGAAGATTTTGAGGAGGAACCCTCCGCTGAAACGGGTTCTGTGGAGTTCGTTCCCTGCGTTGACGAACTGGAATTGCTGACGGCTTTCTGGGACGTCGCGCGCCATTATGAATCGATCGTCACGTTCAACGGACGCGGCTTTGATGTTCCCTTCCTGTATCTTCGCTCTGCGCTGCTCAATGTTCCCATCTCGCGAAAAGACTGGCTGGGATACCGCTATCAAACCGATCCGCACTGCGATCTTGCCGAACAATTGACATTTTATGGCGTCAGCGGGCGCGAAGGCACGGGCCGCCGCTTCAATCTCGATTTCTACTGCAAGGCGTTCGGCATTGAATCGCCGAAAAGCCATGGAGTCACCGGCATGGATGTGAACACGCTGCTTGCTGAAGGGCGTTATCGCGACATCGCCGAGTATTGCCTGCGTGATGTGAAAGCAACGGTGCAATTGTTCCAGATTTGGCGCGATCGGCTCGCCGGAATCAAATGAACTGCGGGTCCCCCCCTGACGCGGTGGCGCTCCTGATCTGTTTCGCGGTTAAGGAGGAGGCCGCCTTCTTCACGCCGCAGCGGATCGCGGGAGGAAGCCGCGTGCTGATCACCGGAATGGGACGCAGGAACACCAGCACGCGACTGCAGCAAACGCTCCGCACGCTGCGGCCTGAACGCGTGATCACGTGCGGCTTCGCAGGTGCGCTCGACCCGCAGCTGAAAGTGGGCGATCTGCTGTTCGATGCCGATTTCGATTCGGGGCTGGCTGATCTCTTCACACGACACGGCGCCCGAACCGCCACGTTTCATTGTTCAACGCGTGTCGCCGTGTCCGTCGAGGAAAAGAAAGAACTTCGCCGCACCACAGGCTGCGACGCCGTCGAAATGGAATCAGCAGTCATTCGCACCGTCTGTCGTGACGCGGCCATTCCGAGCGCCACTTTGCGCGCAGTGTCGGACACGGCAGCGGAAGATATGCCGCTCGACTTCAACGCGCTCCTGACAGCCGACCAGAAGATTTCCATCCCGCGCCTCGCCCTGGCCTTGATGAAGTCTCCGCGGTCCGTGCCTCGCCTGATGGAACTTCAACGCAACACCCGCCTCGCGGCCCGGCGCCTCGCTGACGCCCTCAATGGCGTTCTCGGCTCATTGAGAAGCGCGGGAGTCTGACGCCGGCGCGCCCACAAGCGCCTTCGCTTTTTTTTCCACGGCCTTTTCGCTGTAGCTGATGAAGCCCGCGCCAATCACGATCAGGACCACACCCATCCAACGCATGGACGAAACGTGTTCCCCAAGAAACAGCCACGCGGCGAAAGTCGCGAACACAAAGCTCAAGCCCGTCAACGGCCACAGGAAGCTGATATCGCTCTTCGACATCAGCACGAGCAGGCACGCAAAGAAGATGGCTTCACAGAGGATTCCCAACAGGATCTGCGGACTCGTTGCGCCGGCCTTGAGAATCCGCACCACTTCGGAGACCGTGACCTTGTCGACTTCGCCGATCTGCAGCATTCCCTTCTTCAGCAACACCACGCCCGCGGATTCAAAGGCCAGCCCAATCAGCAGAATTGTCAGTAGCTTCAGCATAAAATCGCACGATTAAAGATCCTGGTAGCGGATCAGGCGGATGCCCAGCCGTTTCACCAGGTCGATCACCCGCGGACTGACCAGGGCATCGAACTCGTGCTTAAACTTGTCGAGCGATGGATGAGAGTAAAGTTCTGAATCCCCGCCGGGCAATCGTGGCAGAAGCTTCGAGACATACGCTTCATCCACATGAGAATCCTGCATGAGGCCAAACACGTGCTGCGTGTGGCGGACCCCGCGGCGTCGATAGGCGGCACCACACCCGTACGAAAGCATCTGGTAAATGAACGCGTGCGATGTCCGATAAAACCAGCGCCCGCCGTCCAGCCTGCAATTGAGCCAGAAACGGTCGCGTGTCAGGCGGGCGCGTTTAAATCCAAGCGTTTCCCAATCATCCATCAGGATGCGGAACACCACGGGATGCATGTGCATGTGGAGGTGCCCGTTCACGTGATCCAGTTCCAGGCCGGTCCTGCGAAAGCGTTCGAACTGTTCATGCACCTCATCGCGCAACTGGCTGCGCAAGCCCCGGTTCAGATAGTACCGCATTCCCGAGGTTGCGGGTTTTTCGCTGAATTCCCCTCGCGCGTTCACAAGGCCTGAAATGCGCGCTGGCGAGATCGCGGAATGGCCGCAGAGCAGCGTCAGGTGCAGGCCAACTCCCAGGCGCGGGTTCTGCCGCGCGAGTTCTACCGCCTCCTCGCACGCCTCCTCGTTCATCATGAGGCTGGCAGAGGTGAGAATGCCTTCGCGATGCGCCCGGATCACGGCCTCATTGATCGAGCGTGACCGGCCAAAATCATCGGCATTCACTATGAGCCGTCGCGTCATGGCCCAAACCTCGGTTCGAAAATCCCAAACCTCAAATCGGGAATTTCCTCAGTGCGCGCCATAGCTTGGCGACATGCTTCCCGCAAAGAAACGGATCCAGGAGCGAAATATGAGGAGAAGCTTCTGTGCGCGGGTCAGGCGCGTTAACCGAGGGCCGAGCACCTGGAAATCCTGCCGTTCCAGTTTCTGCAGCAGGCGCCAGTAAACATCGCCCATCAACTCCGCCGCCACCATTGCCTTGCGATCCTCCTCCGGAAGTGTTTCGCGCGCGAGGGTGTAGAAATGCCGAGCACGGCCGGCGACACTCCGCGCGAGCGCCGCAAAGCGTGGTGAATATTGAAATTGAAGGATCTCCTCTTCCCGCACGTTGAACCGGTTAAGCTCGCATTCAGGAATGTAAATCCGCCCGCGCTCAGCGTCGGTCCGCACATCGCGCAGAATATTCGTCAGCTGCAGTGCCTTGCCCAAATGAATCGCGTAATCGCGGCAGGCTGGATGGCGATAACCAAAGATTTCAATGCTGAGCAATCCGACGGCCGATGCCACGCGGTAGCAATAAAGCTCCAGCTGTTCCCATGTGCCATACCGCTTGGTATCGAGATCCATCTCGCAACCTTTGATCAATTCGTCGAACAATTCGAACGGAAGCCCGAACTGGCGGATCACCGGCTGGAACTCCTGGTTCACCAAAAACTCCGGCCGGCGTCCCGTGCATGCGAGGTGAATGTCGCGGCGCCAGGCTGCCAGCCGTTCACGCCGTGTTTCGGTTGGAACGCTTTCCTCATCCGCCACGTCATCGACTTCGCGGCAGAACGCATAGAGCGCCGACATCGCGTCGCGCTTGGGACGCGGCAAGAGAATGAACGCGAGTGCAAGATTGGACGCGCTCTTCTGCGTGATGTTCCGGCTCTGCTGCATCAGGGAGGAGGTGCCTCTGCGTCATCCGCGCGTTTCGGCGGCAACCCGCCGGTTTCAGCCAGCGTGGGATTCAACGGGCGATCCTTGCGCCGCCGTTTGCGGCGTTTCGAGCTGAACCAGCCTTTGGAGGATGATTCCCCGTCGCGAGCCTTTCCCGATCGCGTTCGGCGCCAATGATGTTTGCGGTGGCGCGTTTCATCTTCGGGTTTGCGAAAGGCAACCGCCCAGACCAGGACGGCCACGACCACAAGCACAATGGCGCCGATCACAAGACTGGCGCCCGCGCCCGGAACTCCGGCTGTAAGGGATAACAGAATCATCAGGCTCCTCCCTCCTTGCCTGCGGGCGCGCCCTTGTCCTCGTCCTCGTCTTCGTCGGTTCCGATGTTCAGCCGCTGCATGCGATAGCGCAGTGCGTGGCGGCTGAGCTTGAGCTGCTCGGCGGTCCGGGTAAGGCTGAAGTTGTTTCGTTCCAGCATGGCATTGATCAATTCGCGTTCGAAATTGGCAACCAGCTCATCAAGCGCCTGCTCGCCGGTGATCTGCGGCGCCACGTTTTTGTGCAACTGCGCCTCGAGCTTGAAGTCTGGAATGCTGGAGGCCTGGATCTCGGTTTCATTCTCCAGGATCAGCGCGCGTTCAATCACGTTCTTCAGCTCCCGCACGTTGCCGGGCCAATGATGCGACAGCAATTTCTGCCGCGCGAATCGGGAAAGGCCTTTGACACGCTTGTTCATTCCCGCGTTGAAGTGGCGAAGAAAATGTTCTGCAAGAAGGAGCACGTCGTCGCCACGCTCGCGCAGCGGCGGAAGGCGAAACTGGACCACGTTCAGGCGGTGGAACAGGTCCTCGCGAAATTCATCCTGCCGGATGGCATCGACGATGTCCCTGTTCGTCGCCGCAATCAGCCGCAAGTTCACGCGCAACTCCTGTGTGCCGCCGACCCGCGTAAAACTCCCGTCCTCAAGAAACCGCAGCAGCTTTGCCTGCAAAGGCCGGCTCATGTCGGCGATTTCATCGAGAAAAATGGTTCCTCCGTCCGCCTCCTCCACCCGGCCCGGCTTTTGTTTCAGCGCCCCCGTGAAGGCTCCCTTCTCGTGACCGAACAGTTCGCTTTCCAGCAGCGTTTCCGGGATCGCCGCGCAATTGATCCGCACATACGGCGACTTGCGGCGCTTGCTCAGGCTGTGGAGCGCGCCTGCCACAAGCTCCTTGCCCGTTCCGCTTTCACCAAGAACCAGCACGCGCGCGTCGGTTGGCGCCACGGTATGGATCAGCTGTTTCAAGTCACGCAGGCGCGGCGATTCCCCGACAATGTCCTCCACCCGCGGCGCCTCCCCGGCGCGCGCGCGCAACGTGGCGTTTTCCTGGATCAGTTGATGCCGCTCGGCACAGCGTTGAACGGCGTGCAGCAGTTCCTCGGGCGCAAACGGTTTCGAGAGATAATCAATGGCGCCCGCCTGGATGGCTTCAACCGCAAGCTTTGGCGTTGCGTACGCGGTGATCATCAGGACGGGAAGCGCAGGCCATTGCGCGCGCAACCTTCCCAGGAAATCGTAACCACTCATGCCGCCCAGCCGTGCGTCTGTGATGACCATGAAGAAGTCCTCGTGTCCCAGCAGCTCCAGTGCTTGCTCGGCCGATTCGACCGTCCGCACGGCGTAGCCTTCATCGCCAATGACGGTTGCGAGCGATGCCCGCATGTTCTTTTCGTCATCAACGACGAGCACTGGAAGGGCCTGCGTCACTGTGCCGCTCCAGTTTTGGATTGTGGTTGGGAGTTGTTCATCGCTCTCGGACCGCGCCTATCACCGTTTTCGCTGGAAACGTTAAGATAAACCGCGCGCCTTTTCCAAGCTCAGTTTCGAGCCGCACCGTGCCTGCGTACAATTCCACGTTGTGCTTCACGATTGCCAGGCCGAGGCCCGATCCCTTCGCCTTCGTGGAATAGTAGGCTTCGAAGATGCGTTCCACCTTGTCGGGCGCAACGCCACCTCCGTTGTCACGGACGGAAATCTCGACGGAATGATCCGCCCGCACCACTGCCGACACTGTAACCTCACCCTTTTCGGGCACCGCCTCGCGGGCGTTCTGAATCAGGTTGCTGAGGGCGTCCCGGAGATGCCGGCGCTGCATCAGCAAGGGCGGAAAGTTGCGCACATACATCCGCTCCACGTGAATTCCGGTTTCCTCCCCGGGCGGGAAAATCTGTTCAATCGCGGCATCCAGCTCTTGGGCGACGTCCAGCTTCTCGACGCGTCCTTCCGTCAGCTGCGCGTAACCCATGATCTGCGTGACGATTTGATCCGACCGTTCCACTTCCTCCTGGATGATTTCAATCTGCCGCAGCACATCATAACGCCCCGCGTTCAGCGCCTTGCGCATGGAATAGGCCGCGTTGTTGATGATTGCGAGCGGGTTCTTGATTTGATGCGCGAATTCCGCCGCCAGCCTTCCGGCTGAATGCAATTGCGCCTGACGAACGGCGGATTCCCGCGCTTCCTCGGCCACGCGCCGCTGCCGCTCTGCCAGCACCTGCACGCCATAACAACATGCGGCAAGAAGCCACAAGACGGTGAGCTTGAGGAACAGCGGCTCGGCGTCAGGATTTTCCGGCTCCTCCTCCTGATACGGAATGTTTCGCATCCAATCGCGTGACGGAAGATTCGTTCGCATCGTGACCTCGGATTCGTTTGTTCCGCGATGCACAGGGCGCACGACACCTGAAGGCACATCCATCAGGGTTGGGGGCGGCGTTGTGACTTCGACGGCACCCGAGATGAAATAGAAAAGGCTGAGCAGAAGGTTCAACCCCAGCTGCGGCATCATCATCGGAATGCTGAACGCATTCAGCACAATGAGGCCGGGAAAAAGCCAGAAGGCGGTGCTGTCAAATCCGCCCGTGAGAAACACAAGACCCGATACGAAGACGCCATCGAGAATGCCCAGCGTAAAGACGAGCCACCGGAATGTGGCAGGCGCCGCGCGCTTCCAAAACAGCGCTCCCACGAGGACGTTGCACAGGAGATAAACCACGAAGTAACCCTTGAGGAACTGCATCGCCACCGTGTGAGGCGCAGGGGTGTCGCGGAACCAGCCGAAGAAGAAAAGATAGTAGATGGCGACCAGGATGACTCCGGCCTTTGCTGGCAGCACAATGTGCAGCTGCATCGCCGCGATGCGCTCGGCCTGGTGCTCGGGTTCGGGTTGCTGTGTGGCCAGCAGGCCGCGCAGCCAGGCCACCGCTTTCCATTGGGTCAAGTTCATCGCAAACAGCGACACACCCGCGTTGATCAAACCAACTGCAATGCGCGTTCAGCCACCTTGTCGACCGGCCAGAGCCGCCCGATGCCTTCATAGCCGCAGGACAGCATCCCTTCCTCGGGACCGATGAATTCCGCGCCGCGCGATTTCAACACCTGCACGTTCTGCTGTGTCGCGGGATGCAACCACATCTTTCCATTCATCGCGGGCGCGATCAGGATTTTCGCACCGGGATTCAGCGCGAGCGCAATGCAGGTCAATGCGTCGTCCGCAAGTCCGAGCGCGAGTTTCGCAATGGTGTTTGCCGTCGCCGGCGCAATGAGCAGCAGGCGCGTTTCATCAGCGAGGCGGATATGCGCGGGTTTCCAGCCTTCCTCCTCATCGTAGAGACTGGTGATCACGGGATGCCGGGTCAGGGTTTTGAAAACCAATGGCGTGATGAACCGTTGCGCATCACTGGTCATCACAACGTTCACGGCGCAGCCCCGTTTCGTCAGCAGGCTGGCCAGGTCGGCGGCTTTGTGCGCTGCAATCGAACCAGTGACTCCGAGGACGATGTTCTTTCCATTCATAGCTGTCAGAGTTTTTTCAGCTCGCCGGCAGACACACGCCACGCCCAGGCATCACATGTCAGGCAGTTCCGCGCGCGCCGTGCGCATCTTTTCAGCCTCAATAATCGAAAGGGTTCGTTGCAGGTCGCGGTCGACGCTGTCGCTGATCACCAGGTAATCGAAATTCTTCCATTGGCCGATCTCCTGGCGGGCCACGCTCAGCCGCTTTTGGATGTTGGCAGCGGAATCTGTGGCGCGTCTTTTCAATCGAGTCTCGAGCACCGCGATGGAAGGCGGTGTCAGGAAGATCGTGACCAGCGCGCGTTTCAATTCAGGATCGGCCAGTGCGCTCGTCCGCACCGTCGCTGCGCCTTGCACATCAATGTTCAAAAGCACATCGCGCCCGCGCCGCAGTTTTTCCAGCACCTCGGATTTGAGGGTGCCGTAGCTGTTTCCATAAACCGTGGCGTGCTCCAGGAAGTTTCCCGCCTGGACCCGCTTGAGAAATGAATTCGCATCCAGGAAAAAATAATCCCGTCCATCGACCTCGCCCGGCCGCGGTTCGCGCGTCGTGCACGTGATCACGCGGGTCATCTCGGGACGGGCCTTCAACAGCGCTTCACACAGCGTGGTCTTGCCGCCGCCTGACGGGGCGGAAATGAGGATCAGGAGCGGATGTTGTGGCCGGACTTCTTCCACCGCCCCAGCCGTCTTGGTGCGCCGGGAGTTCATTCAACGTTCTGCGCCTGTTCGCGAAAACGTTCCAGTTCCGCCTTCAACGTGACAACCCCGCGCGAGATGAGGCTGTCGTTCGCCTTGGAGCCAATCGTGTTCACCTCGCGGTTCATTTCCTGCGCCAAAAAATCAAGCGTGCGGCCGATGGGTTCCCGTGATTTGACGCAATCATCGAACTGCTGAAAATGGCTTTGCAGCCGTGTCAATTCCTCCGTGATGTCGGAGCGGTCGGCGAAATAAACGACCTCCTTGAGCAACCGTTCATCGTCGAGATTCGGGGAATCCAAACCCGCGTTGCGAATCCGTTCGAGAAGCTGGTCGCGATAACGCTGCGCCACCTGTGGAGCCTGTTTCTGGATTTCCCGCGCGGCCTTGCGCATCGCCTCGATGCGTTCCGTCAGGTCGCTCTCAAGGTGCGCCCCTTCCCGCTCCCGCATCTTCAGCATCCCCTCGAGTCCCTTTTTCAGCGCCTTTTCCACGGCGGGCCAGAAATCCTCATCCTCGGCAATCTGCTCGTCCGTCTGGAACACGCCTGGCGCGCGCACGAGGTGATCGAGCGTGGCCCGGCCCTCCAGTTTCAGATGGCGCGCCAGTTTGTTGAGCTCCCGCGCGTACGCCTTGGCGAGGTCCACGTTCAGGTGCAGCCTGGCGGCCATCGTTCCAGCGCTGGCGTGGAGCGTCACGCGAACCGTGACCCGGCCGCGCCCGACCTGATGATTGATGATGTCCCTGATTTGCGCCTCAAGCATCTCCAGCTCGCGAGGCAGCGTGACGGAGATTTCCGTCTGTTTGCGGTTCACGGAACTCAGTTCAACAGTGATCTTGAAACCGTCCTGCGAGCACTCGCCGCGGCCGTAACCCGTCATGGACTTCATTGGCGGCGAATATGGGGGAAAACCACGGCGTGACGCGAATCAAATTTCGGAAGCCGCACCCGCAGCCGCCAATTGGCCCGCTTGCCACCTGAGCCATGGATTGCTAGCGTCGCGCCATGCAACATCTTCATCTTCGCTTTATTATCGGCCTCATCCTCGCCGGATCGCTGCAATGCGCCCTCGCGCAGGGCGAGGAGGGATTCACATCCATCTTCGACGGCAAATCGCTGGCTGGCTGGAGGATCTCCAACGAGAACACGAACACCTGGAAAATTGAAGACGGTGCATTGGTCACGCGCGGCGCGCGAAGCCACCTGTTCTACAGCGGCGACCAGAAGCCTTTCCGCAATTTCGAACTCAAGGTGGAGGTGATGACCGACACGAATTCAAATGGGGGAATTTACTTTCACACGCAATACCAGGAAAACGGATGGCCGGCCACGGGGTTCGAGTGCCAGGTCAATGTCTCCCACAGCGACTGGAAGAAAACCGGCAGCCTGTATGATGTCGCCAACCTGGGCCACACGCCGGCGAAGGATAACACCTGGTGGACCCAGCACATCACAGTCAATGGCAACAAGATCACGGTGCGAATTGATGGGATTGTCGTGCTGGAATACTCAGAGCCCGCGGGAGCCCAGGCCGGACGGCAGTTTACGCGCAAGTTGAACGAAGGCACCTTTGGCCTGCAAGCGCATGACCCACGCAGTGTGGTGCGCTATCGCAACATTCGCGTCAAGCGCCTCGATTAATTTTCCGGCAACAGCCTGATTCCCCCGCGCGGCACGCGAACGTGAACTCAAAATGCGTGGCCATTGCCGGCGGCGGCGCAGCGGGGTTCTTCGCGGCGATCACATGCGCGGAGGCCGATCGGTCAGCGCGCGTCGTCGTCCTCGAAAAAGCGCCCCACGTTCTGGCCAAGGTCAGGATCTCAGGCGGCGGCCGATGCAACGTCACGCACGCCCTTTTCGATCCTCGCGCGTTCGCACAACGTTATCCCCGCGGGGAACGCGCGCTGATCGGGCCGCTTCAGCGGTTTCAATCCAGCGACACCGTGGAGTGGTTTGCACGACGCGGGGTCGCACTCAAGACCGAGGCTGACGGCCGGATGTTTCCGGCGACCGACCGCTCCGCCACCATTATCGATTGCCTGACACGGGCAGCCCTTGAAGCCGGGGTCGTGGTGCGCACCAGCTGCGGAGTTCAGTCGGCGACGCGCAAGAGCGACGGGCGCTTCCACCTGGTCCTCACAACCGGCGAGCCATTTGAATGTGATCGGTTCCTGCTCGCCACCGGGGGTTGCCGCACGGCGGCCCTTGGAGAAATCCCTGTCTCGCTGGGCCATTCGCTGGTGCCGCCCGTGCCATCGCTGTTCACTTTTCATATCGAGGTGCCGTGGCTGCGGGCTCTCGCGGGGGTGGCAATCGAGGATGCGGAGGTCCGATGCGCAGGCTTGTGCGAGCGCGGGCCGCTGATGATCACGCATTGGGGTCTCAGCGGGCCTGTGATTCTGCGGCTGTCGGCATGGGGCGCCCGCGCTTTGAGCGATGCTCAATACCGCGCGCCATTGACAGTGAACTGGATTCCAGGCAGCAAGCCGGAGAAACTTCAGGAGCACTTCCAGCGAAGGCGCCAAACGGACGCAGCGCAACGGGTGATCAATACCCCGATGTCTCCATTGCCCCGCCGGCTTTGGGAACAACTCACGGCGTGCGCCGGGGTCGCAGGGGACACGAGGTGGTCCCATTTGTCACGGGGAACCCAGCACATGCTGGTTCAGCAGTTATGCCGCACATCGTTTGACGTGACCGGGAAGAGCCTGAACAAGGATGAATTCGTCACCTGCGGCGGGGTGCCCGTGGCGGAAGTGAACTTCAAAACCATGGAGAGCCGCGTTTGTCCCGGCCTTTTCTTCGCGGGAGAGCTGCTGGACATCGACGGGATTACGGGCGGGTTCAACTTCCAGGCCGCGTGGACGACAGGCTGGATCGCGGGAAATGCGATCGCACAGACATTGATCGACTCCTAAACCAGCGGAGAATCCCTCCGATAAAGGGCCCGGATCCTGTCCGCAAACTATTCGGACCAGCGTCTGCAGCGCCTTGTCCATTGCCGCGAACATAGCAGCCCGCACCCGCGCCGCACTCTTTGCGGCGGGCTCACTTCTGCTCATGTTCCCCGGCCCCTCAGTGCGCGCCGAGGATGCCCCGCCCCTGCCTGTCCTCACGAACGTCATACAAATCTGGCAGATTCCATTCGAGCAACGTACCCAGGCGTTTCCCATTCGCACGGAGATGCTGATCTACGTCTTCGATCACGAATGGAACAACTCCTGGGGAGAATGCCAGGGCGTCGCAAATTTTCTTCCGCTCAGCGATTGCGCTGTGCCGCTGAAGCCCGGCCAAAGGGTGCTCGTCGAGGGATTCATCCTCCCATCCCGTGAACAGTTCGATTGGACACGCACGACCGTCCGAGTGCTTGAACAGGTTCCCCTCCAGCCGCTCGTCGTCCCTGAGTTTGACGATCCCATCAAACTCCGTTCGCGATTGATCACGGTCAACGCCCTCGTTGACACCACACTGGAGGACACCACCCACCTGACGATGCGCGTCCTGGTGGGAGGCAGATCAGCGATGGCATACGGACTGAAGGGAACGAATGCCATCACCGTGCAACCTGGCGATCAAATCCGGATCACGTGTGTTGCGAACCCGCAGTTCGACCGGGACGATATTCTCAAAAGCCTATCGCTCTACTTTCCGAGTTCGGACGCGATTGAAGTCGTTGGCAATCTGAATACCGATCCCCGTTTTAGCGGGCCTCTCAATCGAAGCAACGAGATCCGTGAAGATTCGCCAACCAACCAGATTTACCTCGTGGAGGGAGTGGTGCGCAACCATGAGCCCGGGAACTGGCTGACGATTTGGGACGATTACGGTCAGCTGATGATTCGGAGCGATCAGACATTGCCTTTGCGGGTCGGGCAACGGGTGCGCGCATTCGGGCGGGCGCATGTAATCGGAGTGGAGCAATGCCTGCGCGATGGATTGTATCGGCCGCTCGAGGAATCCACGCCTTCCCCGCTGCGCGATTCTGCGCCTGAACAGCTGATCCTGGCGGAACAAGTGCGCGAACTTTCCGCTTCCCAGGCGGCCCTCCGGCCGAAGGTCAACATGCGGGCAGTCGTCACCTGGTCGCACGCAAATACGCCATTCGCATTCGTGCGGGATGCCAGCGGCGGAGTGCGGATTCTCAACCCGCAGTGGGTCGGCAACGAAAGTTGGAAACCGGGAACGATTGTTACGATTGAGGGAGAAGTGGTACCCGGGGGCTTTGTGCCTGCCGTCACGAATGCTGTTCTCACGCGCTCCGGCTGGGGTGATTTGCGGTCTGCCGCGCTCGTCAGCATGGAACAGGCTTTGACCGGTGTTGAGGATGGAAACTGGATTGAGATGCGCGGCTATGTGAGGGACGTGACCGAAACGAATGGTTTGATGCGGCTCGACCTCAGCACCTCGGTCGGCGAATTCCAGGTTTGGACCCCCACGGCCGATTGGGTGCGAACGATGTCAGGCTCTGTCATCCGCGTGACAGGCGTTTGCGCTGCGACGGCCAACGGCAGACACCAGCTCACCGGCATCCAGCTCTGGTCGCCAGAGAGCAAATTCTTCAAGGTCGAAGAGCCGCGCCCCACAGATCTCTTCGCACTGCCCCTCAGATCGATTTCCAGCCTCCGTCAATTCAGCATCGAACGCGCCCTGAACCGTCGCGCGCGGACGTCGGGAACCGTGGTTCTCCAGGCGCCCGGCCGATACCTCTGCCTGCAGGATGGAGCCGATGGCCTGTTCGTCCTCAGCCAGGAAACCAATCGGTTCGCCATCGGCGACCAGGTCGAGGTCGTGGGATTTCCCGGAAACGAAGGCCGGAAGTTCCTGCTTCGCGAAGCAGTCTTCCGCCAGGTCGGCCGCGAGCCCGAGCCCCGTCCGGTAATGATCGCAGCGCCCAGGGTCGTGAATCTCGGCCTCGAAGGTCTGCTGGCGAATGCCGACGGAACATTGCTCAATATCGTGCGCAAAAGCTCGGATGTGGTGCTGCTGATCGAGTCCGGCGGCTCGGCATATGAAGCGCGATTCGACGCCTCCACTCCCGAACAAAGCGCTGCAATGGATCTGGAACTCGGCAGCCGCGTTGCCTTGACAGGCCTTTACGAGGTGCAACGCGACGAGCACGGCAAGCCGCGTTCGTTCATGCTGCACCTGCGCTCGCCCAAGGATGTCGTGGTGCTGCAAAGGCCTCCCTGGTGGACCTTCACGCGGCTGCTGTCGGTGCTGCTTGGGGTGCTCGTGGTGTTCGGCGTGGCTGTCGTGTGGGCGCTGCTGATTTCCAGGAAGAATAAGCTGCTCCACCAGGCGCAGTCAGAACTTCAGCGCGCAAACGACGAACTGGAAGTGCGGGTTGAGCAACGCACACGCCAGCTGCGCGATCAGGTGCAGGCGAAGGAGCGCGCTCGCGCTGAACTCGCGCTCACCCAGCGCCGGCTTATCGCGGCCTCCCGCCAGGCAGGCATGGCAGAGGTCGCCACAGGCGTGCTCCATAACGTTGGCAACGTGCTCAACAGTGTGAACGTCTCCACGACTCTCCTGGCCGAGCGCCTGCGAAAATCCCGCGTCGATTACGTTGCGAAATGCGGAACACTGCTCAAGCGCCCTGCGACCGAGCTGACCCGTTTCCTCACCGAGGATCCCCGCGGCAAAACCCTTCCCGAATACCTCACGCAACTCGGCCACAACCTCGATCATGAAAAAGTGTTCATGCAGGGTGAACTCGATTCCCTGGCCAAGAACATCGATCACATAAAAGTCATCGTTGCGATGCAACAAAGTCACGCCAAGTCGGGTGGAGTGCTGGAGGAACTCGACGTCAAGGACCTCATCGAGGATGCGATTCACATCAACAGCGCGGCGCTCGACCGCCACGGCATTCAGCTCGTTCGCGAGTTTCAGCACGTGCCGCCCCTTCTCATGGATCGCCACAAGGTCCTGCAGATTCTCATCAATCTGATCAGCAACGCAAAGTGGGCGCTCAACGGCCAGCCCGGCAACCGCCGCATCGTGGTCGGCCTCGACGCAACGGATCACAAGCAAGTGCGAATCGCCGTTCGGGACAATGGGGTTGGAATTTCAGCGGACGACCTCAGACGCATTTTCACGCAAGGCTTTACCACACGCAAAGATGGCCATGGGTTCGGCTTGCATAGCGGAGCCAACGCTGCGAAGGAACTCGGCGGTTCGCTTTCGGTGCACAGCGACGGGCGCGGCCAGGGCGCCACATTTACACTCCAGCTTCCGCTCGCCACCGCGGTGCCTCTGCCTGCGGCAAACTAAAACGATCCTCAGCGGCGCGATGCATGAGCCCCGCCGATGCCGCGATACGCAAGCAGGAAGTAACAGAGCACGCAAAGGACGACGCCAGCAAGCCCGGCCCAGAATACCCTCCATGAGGCGGATTGCGCGCCGCCGCAGAGATGGAACCAATATCCTGTTCCGAGATATCCCAGAAGGTTCCCCACCCCGCCATTCATCAGCGCCATGAGGGCCTGTGCCCGCGCGCGCCACGCGGGATCCACCCGCTGATCCAGATAAATCTGGGCGGTGATGAACACCAGTGTGAAGGAGAATCCGTGAAGGCAGATTCCCGTCAGCAGCGCGAATCGAGTGTCGAACGCGCTCACGACAAACCGCATCACGCCGAACATCAACCCGATTCCAAAAATCCATTTCAGGCGCCACTTCGTCATCAGCATTCCCAGCGCAAACATCGCGATCACTTCCGACACCTGCCCGAGGCTCATCCACGCACTGACCCGCACGAATCCCAGCTCCTGAAGATGCGGCGGCGCATACGGGTAAAACCCCGCCAGCGGTATCGCGAACAGTGCAACGGTGATGAATACGACGCGATGGTCTGGATTTTTCAGCAGCGTGAGAGCATCCAGCCCAAACCGTTGATGCAACTTCAACTGCTGCACCGCACGTGGCGTCTCCACCTGCGGCAGAAAGAATGTGAACAGCGCAACCAGCAACCATGTCATTGCTCCGCTGTATCCCGCCCAAGGCGACGTATCCGCACGAATGACACTGACGAACAGGCATCCTGCCATCCATCCCAGCGTCCCCATGGCCCTGATGGGACCGAATTCGCGCTGGGAATCTGCCAGCCGGGCGAGGACGATCGTCGATGCGATGCTCCAGGTCGGTGCAGAACAAAGGGCGTGCAATTGGATGATTCCCAACACCAGCCACGCGTTCCAGTGCTGCCCGATCGCGGTGCTTGCAAGGGTCATTGCCGCCGCAGTCGCGATTGCCAGTCCCCGCAGCACGGCAACAGGCGACGCTGTGTGATCTGCCATGGCGCCGAAAATGAGAGGGGAAACAAAGGCAGCAACCGCGGACGCGGCGAAGGCGTAGGGACGAATCGCGGAAAGGCCGTGGGCTTCGAGAACAGGGCTCAGCGGCACGAACCACATGCCCAAAGCCGCGCCCTGTATGAAGAACAGGATGATCAGCTCAACATACTCAGCCCTGCGTATGGTGGTCAGCACCCGCACAGCTCACACGCACCCATTGAAAATTCAAGCTCTCTTCACCAAGTGAAAACCGCCGCAAAGCGCGGACGACTTTGCGGCGGCTGAAATCCGTGCGGCCGTGCATTCGCCGGACCGCGTGGAGAATCGTTTACTTAACGGCGGCCGATGAACAGCCGCAGCACGTACCAGAGCATCAAAGCGACGGAAGCAAAAAGTTCCAGCGCGGCGCCCACATAACGATCTTCGGGATAGTGGTGCAGCACCCTGGACGTGTCATAAAGGATCGCTCCACCTGCCAGGGCAACCATTGCGACGGAAAAGAACGTTCCGAGCTGAAACCCGAAGATGGCTCCCGCGCCGATCAATACCAGAGCAACAATGCCTCCCCACATCAGGATGCCGCGCAGGAAGGAAAAGTCTTTGCGCGAATAAAATGCGATGAGCGAGAGGCCCGTGAACGCGACGAACGTGACGGCGGCCGCGCTCGCGATCGCACCTGGCGCATAGGCATTCGCGATGAACAGGAGCGGGATAAAAATAATCGATTGGGCAAGCACGTAGCCTGAGAGAGCGGCGTACTGGGCAGCCTTGGATTCGGCGCGATGTGCGACACTTCGCGCGAGCCATGACACAATCATGAACGCACCGAGCACAATCAGCCACGAACCGCCAAGGAGAACCCTCGCGACGGATTCTGCGATCCCCGTTTTGAAATACGCAATCTCGAGCAGCGTAAACGCGGTAATAGAACAGAACAGGTGGGAGTAGGTGCGCGAGACGAATACGCCCCGGGATTCCTGGTTCAACTCGCTGACTGGCGTGGCGCCGTAGTAGGTTTCGTTAGGGTTCATATCTCTTGTCCACGGGATGTAATCGCGCCCAGCTTACGGGGCTGGCGCGATGGCCTTGGTCAATGAGCCTCGAAGCTAATGAGAACCTGCCCCCGGGTCAATCGCCTCGGAGACTGCCGAGAAACTTTCGGTCGCCTTCCGCGAGAGTCGCCGCCAATGAATCCTCCTGTGGCTGGCCATCCCACCACCGAATCACTTGCGGAGTGAATTGTGGCTCGCCGCCCGTTTGATTCCACCAAAAGCCCCAGGCCTTCCAGTCCGTCCCAAAATTCTGTCCCGTCAATCGGACGAGGGAGACCTGCGCCCACCATCGGGTGTTCACGTTTCCGTGGTACACGAGATGAATCATATCGGGTACCGCGGTTGTGTCGCCCGCTAGGCCGAGCGCGCGAATCGCCATCCAACGATCCCGGTTGTTCTTGTCCAGGCGGCTGAATGCGATCTCGCGCAAAGCAGCAGTCGCCTTCGGCGTACGCAACGCACCCAGCGTGTTGATGGCTTCGTAATATTGACGATTCTCAGGACCTTTCAGCGCGTGGAGCAAACGCGCCTCCATCGTTTCGCGTTCGTCGTCCGAGATCTCGTCGAAGGTGCGACGGTCAAAATATCCCCGAAACTGCCGGTCGGTCCACGCGATCACCGCCCGTTGATCGTCATTCAACAATGCTTCCGCCCGCTCCAGGAGCGCACCTCGGATCAATGGGACCGCGGGCGCCAGTCTAAGATCCCGCGCCTGAAAGGCATTGGTCGATGGCGCGCCGTTGGTTCGAATCGTGACCGGGGTGAGGCGCTCGGTGAATCGCCGGTCGTTTGTCGCTGTCGCAACCGACGCACGGTCCCTTGCAGCAGGCTGCACCCCGACAAAACTAATGTAGAGGAAGCCTAGACGTCCCACGGCGCCGAGCACACGGGCATGGTACTCGCCTTGTTCCCGCAGGGTGGCGTTGTCGCCCGCGATCCCCCATTCAAGGACCGTGTTTGCCCGGTTTGTAAACTGTTCCAATTCTCCGGCAAGCAATTCCCAGGACGTCGCCCGGCCATCCAGTGTCAGGCTGTGTCGATCGATCACGAGCCGAACGAATCGCGCCGGCGGCACTGCCGGGGTTCCGTGCGCATCTTCAGTGACGTATTTTACTTGCGGGGCTTTGACCGGAGGATCCGCGGGCTCGGACAATGCCATCCAAAGAACAACTGCCAGCGCTGCCCCTGCCAGAGCCATCGCAACCGAGGGCTTTCGCCACCATGCTGATGAACTGCTGAGTGCCTCGTCGGTGGCTTTCTCTTGCGGCGTGCTGGCAATCGTTTCCACCGCCGTCTTGACCTCGTTGGCACGCTGGTAGCGGCGTTCCGGCTCCTTTTCCAGCGCGTGCAAAACCACTTCGTCGAGCCGCACATCGATCCGCACCTTTCGCGACGGCGGAGAGAATTTGCCGAGCGGCAACTCGCCCGTCAGCATCTCGTAAAAAACAACGCCAAGAGAGAAAATGTCCGCGCGATGATCCACCGCACGCGGGTGTTCGACCTGCTCAGGTGCCATGTAATGCGGAGTGCCGATGACCTGCTGATCCGCAGTGAGATTGGCCCGTTCGCCCGCCACGCCCGTGATCTTGGCTATTCCAAAATCAGCGATCTTCACGCGGCCCTGCGTGTCCAGGAGGATGTTTTCGGGCTTGATATCGCGATGCACGATTCCGTGCTCGTGCGCAAACTGAAGTGCCTCGCAAACACGCGGAACGATCGCGAGCGCCTGTTCCGGCGTCATCCGACCCTTCTCCATTAATGCGCGCAGGCTGATGCCATCGACGAACTCCATCAGCAGAAAGAACAATCCAGCGACTTCCCCGAAATCATGAATCGTGACGATGTTTGGATGATTCAACCGCGCGAGTGCCTGAGCCTCGCGCAGGAATCGTTCTGTGAATCGGGAGTCATGCTCCTTGTCTGCGCCAAGGATCTTCAGCGCCACCAACCGCCCGAGCTTTGGCTGCCGCGCCTTGTAAACCGCGCCCATTCCGCCATGACCAATGCATTCGATGATTTCGAGCTGCGGAAAAAGCGGTGCGAGTTCGGACGGCTTCAATGGCCCTTGTGCCGCGCCTGAACCGCTGGCGGTTGCACCGGAAACATCGCGCGTTTCGACCAACCCTGCTTTGAAGAGGCATTCCGGGCAATTGCCGCCCAGAGCGTCCGACGCCAGTGGTTTCCCGCATTGATTGCACGTTGCGCTCACAATTTGACTTCACCCACTACAAAGGAAGATGCGGCCGAAGGTTACAGGATGTTGGGAATCTTTTGCGTCGCCTTCAACCCTGAACCACCTGAAACAAGTATCGCAGTTCGTCCTCCACCTCTTCGGGCGTCGAAACAGTTTCGGCGATTGTTTCACGCAGCAGTTCGCGGTAGCGCTTGCGCAGCCGATGTGCCGCGACTTTGACAGCCCCCTCGCTCAAGTTCAGTCTTGCGCCGAGCGCCGCATAGGGCTCGTCTGTCTTTCCGGCCAACGTGCCGCGCAGCACTGTGAACAGTTGAATTTTCCCCTGCCGTTCGTGCTCCGCCTGCAGTTTGCGATACACCTGCTCCAGCAACGTCACCGCCCAACGCCGCTCATAGGCGCGCTCGGGCGTCAGTGACTCGCTGGCTGACATATCGAACCAGGCCTCTGCATCCTCAAGCTCGACAACAATCAGGTCTTCGCCGCCGCGTTTCAAGGCCCGTGCTTTGTCCCATTCATCAGAGAGAAAGTGATTCATGCACGCGAGCAGGAACGAGCGGAAGCGCCCCTTCGCGCGGTCAACCGAAGTAATCCCCCGACGTTCGAGCAATCGCTCAAAGAAGGTCTGCGTCAAATCCCGCGCGTCTTCAGGGCTGAAACCTCTTCCCCTGACATACGCATACAGCGGAGGCCAGTAGATGCGGCACAACGTTTCCAGCGCCGCGCGTGCATCCTGCGTGTCCAATCCGCCAGCAGCCAGCACAAGAGACCATCGAGTCGGAGCAAATCGGCCGGACGGCCGGTTCCCAGGCGTTGAATGGCTCGAAGTGGACGATGTCGTCGGCAACGGAGGCAATCCTATGAATCAGACTCGAAGAAAGGAAAGCGCTTTGTGGACACGCAGCGTCAGGGTTTCGGCTTTTCCCACACCTTCCACGCAGGCACACTCTGTCGGACATGCGCGAGACGTGGCGGGAATGGACGGAGTCCGTGGAGACATTCGTCCTGGAAGTTATTTTTGAAGAACGGCGGGGCTGGGTGGCCTCGCTCGTTCGTTTCGCGCTGTACACTCTTTCCAAAGTGTTCCAGGTGGCGGTCAAAATGCGCCGTTTCCTGTACAATATGCGCATCCTGCGCGATTCCACCCTCGGTGTGCAGGTGATCGCCATTGGCAATCTCACCGTGGGCGGCACGGGAAAAACGCCCGTGGTCGAGAAATTCGCGCGTGAACTGCAGGATCAGGGCCGCACCGTTGCGATTCTTTCCCGCGGTTACCGCTCACGCCCCAAACCCATCCATGAAAGGTTGCTGAACAAAATCCTTCTCCGCGAAGACACCACCCCGCCACGCGTCGTTTCGGACGGAAAATCGCTGCTGCTCGATTCCGAGTCGGCGGGCGATGAACCGTACATGCTGGCTTCCAACCTGAAGGATGTCGTCGTGCTCGTCGACAAGGACCGCGTGAAGGCAGGCCGGTACGCGATTGAAAAGTTTGGATGCGACACACTGCTGCTCGACGACGGTTTTCAATACTGGAAACTGGCAGGCAGGCGCCAGGACATCGTGTTGATCGATTGCCAGCAACCGTTTGGCAACGAACGGCTCCTGCCGCGCGGCACCTTGCGCGAACCGCCATCGCACCTCGCGCGGGCCAGCACGATCTTCATCACAAAAAGCGACGGACGAACCGCGGACCTGCGGAAGCGCATTGCCGAACTGAATCCCGACGCAGGCGTGATCGAGTGCGTCCATCACCCGCTTTATCTGGAGGACGTGTTTACCGGAAAACAAGTGGACATCGACTTCATCAAGGGTCGCAAAGTCGCTTCATTGAGCGGGATCGCACAACCCGAAAGCTTTGAGCAAAGCCTGGTGAAGCTCGGCGCGGAACTCGTCTACTCAAAGCGCTTCGCAGATCATCATCGATTCACGCAGCAGGAAATCCTGAACGCGATCAATCGCAGCAAGAAGCGGCAGGCCGAAATCATCATCACAACCCAGAAGGATGCCGTTCGCTTTCCCAAAATTGATCGTCGCGACCTGCCCTTCTATTTCATGCGGGTTGAAATCAAGATCGTCAGCGGCGCCGATGACTTTCGCGATTGCGTCCGCCGCATCTGCTTCCGTTGACCATGGACTCGATTCTCTACTGGGTCGCGCGGATGCTCCTGGCGCTGATCCAATCGCTCCCGTTGATGATCGTGGCACGATTGGGACGCAGTGTTGGGATGCTGGCGTATTGGCTTGATGCCCGGCATCGGAAGGTCGCGCTGAGCAACCTGCACCTTTGCTTCGGGCGCGAAAAATCCGCGGCCGAGTTGCGCGCCGTGGCGCGGGAGAATTTCCGGCGCATCGGTGAGAACTTCGCCTGTTCAGCGAGGACTGCGGTCATGACCCACGAGGAACTGAAGCCGCATTTCGATTTGATTGGCGCCGAGAAAATCCGTTCCAAAACCGCAACGGGGCGGCCCCCGAATCGGGTTGTGGCCATCGGGCATTTTGGAAACTTTGAATTATACGTTCGTTTCAAGGATTTCGTTCCGGAAGTCACCTGCGCCACCACCTATCGCGGCCTTCCGCAGCCTTCCCTGGACAAGTTGTTGAAATCAATGCGCGAGCGGTCCGGCTGCCTGTTCTTCGAGCGGCGATCCGACAGCGACGCACTGCGCGAGGCAATGAATGGGAAGGGACTGCTGTTGGGATTGCTTTGCGATCAGAACGCAGGACGCGCTGGCGTGCGCCTCCCCTTCCTCGGCCAGGAATGTTCCACGTCCGTCGCGCCTGCTGTCTTCGCGCTGCGCTACCGATGCCCACTTTATACAAGCATCTGCTACCGAGTTGGCCTCGCGCACTGGAGAATCGAAGTCGGCGATTTGATCGCGACCCATGACGGCGAAAAGCCGCGGACGGTCGAAGCCATCATGAACGACGTAAACCGGGCATTGGAAGCTGGCGTGCGGCGTGATCCGGCAAACTGGTTCTGGGTTCATGATCGATGGAAGGAAACTCGGCGGCGAAAGCTGAAGCGTGCGCGCAAAGGCGCAGTCAAACCAAACTTGAACACGAAGGCTCACGCGATTCCACATTCGCCAGGGAGGATTCTGGTCCGCGGAGTCAACTGGCTTGGCGACGCGATAATGACCACGCCGGCATTGCAGCGGCTGCGGGAACGATTCCCCGCAGCACACATCACGTTGTTTACCGCGGAAAAGCTCCAGGACATTTGGTTGCACCACAACGCGATCAATGAAGTGGTGAGCTTCAAGCCGGGAAGCCTCGCACGGGCCGCGCGCCAGCTCAGAGCCGGCGCATACGACCTTGGTGTGGTTTTGCCCAACTCGATGCGATCGGCCCTGGAGGTCTGGCTCGCGGGCATTCCGTCGCGCGCGGGATATGCGAGAGGGCTGCGAAAGCTGCTGTTGACGATAGCAGTGCCGCACGATCCCGGGACCATGCGCATGCGGAAACGAACTCCAGCCGAAATTCGACGCCTCATCGCCATGCCGGGCCGCATCATTCGAACGGCTCAAAAGGGGCAGTTCCGTCATCAAATACACGACTACCTCCATCTGGTCGGCGCGCTGGGCGCGAATACGGAACCACTCGCGCCCGAGATTTGTATCGGCGGCGAAGAACTGAGAAATACCGCGGAAAAATTCGGCCTGGATGGTTCCCTCGTTCCGCTATGCGCGCTGAACGCGGGTGCTGAATATGGCCCCGCCAAGCGGTGGCCGGCCGAACGCTTCATCGCGGCGGCAAAAGAGATTGCTGCAAAGACAGGCTGCCGATGGTTGATTTTGGGAGGGCCAGCCGATGTTCCCCTAGCGACATCCATTCAGTCGTCACTGAGGGCGGCTCGAATTCCATCTGATTGTCTCGCAGGGCGCACATCGCTGCGGGAGCTTTGTGCCGTGCTCAAACTCTGCGATGTGGCACTGACCAACGATACAGGCCCGATGCATGTGGCCGCGGCGGTAGGCACGCGTGTCGTGGTTCCTTTCGGCAGCACTTCGGCGGAGTTGACAGGCCCCGGATTACCCGGTGATTCGCAGCACCAATTCCTCGTTTCCAATGTGCCCTGCTCCCCCTGCTTTCTTCGCAAGTGCCCGATCGATTTCCGCTGCATGAACAGCATCAGCGTGAGCCAGGTTGCCGAAGCGGTTGTTCGAGCAATGCGCTCCTGATGAAGGATTGTTCTGTTTCCGAGCTCAGATGTTCTCTGCGATCGAGGGCGGCGGCTGGTATGTGATTTCGTTCTCGGGCGTGAGCGGCGAACTCTCCGCCGCAAGGACCCGATAATTCCTGATTTGCAAGGACACCTCGCGGCCCTCGTCAAGTCCGAGCTGCGCGTATTCCTCCTTCGTCATGCGGCTGCGGAGAAGCAGGCCCGATTCGAGTTCGAACTCCAGCCGCAACATGATCCCGAGAAAGAACGTGTGCCGCAGCACGGCGCGATACGGGTAAAGCGACAGGTCGGTGGAAATTTGAACTGCATACGGGCGGAATCCGATGCGCAGCCGCGTCCCGTCGGGGCTTCCATGAGCGGGGAACTGCAGTTCGCTGACACGCGCAACCCCGCCCTGCACCTCCGCGTCGAGCACGTTCATGACGCCAATGAAACGCGCAACGGTTTCGTTCGCAGGTTGCTCGTACACTTCGCGCGGCGTTCCCACCTGTTCGAGGCGGCCGCGGGAGAAGATGACGATGCGATTTGAAACCTCGAGCGCCTCTTCCTGGTCGTGCGTGACAAAGATGGTCGTGACGTTGAGATCATGATGCAGCGAGACCAGCCACTCGCGCAGTTCCTGGCGGATCTTTGCATCGACAGCGCCAAACGGCTCGTCGAGCAGAAGCACGCTCGGCTTGGACGCCAGCGCGCGTGCGATGGCGACGCGCTGCCGCTGGCCGCCGGAAAGCTGGTGTGGATACCGTTTCTCGAGTCCCTGGATTCCAAACAACTGGACGAGTTCCTCCACGCGCGCCTGAATATCGGTCTTCTTCCATTTCTTGATGCGCAGCCCGAAAGCGATGTTCTTGAACACGTTCATGTTCTTGAACAACGCATAATTCTGAAACACAAAGCCGATGTTGCGCTCCTGAACGGACAGGTTGTTCACGCGCTGGCCCCGGATGAAAACGTCGCCAGACGTCGGCATTTCCAAGCCAGCAATCATCCGGAGCACAGTCGTCTTGCCACCGCCACTCGGTCCCAGCAGCGCCATGAGTTCGCCCTCGGTGACTGAAAAGCTGACGTCTCGGACGGCCGCCACTTCGCCGAATTGCTTGGTAACGTTTTTCAGTTCGATGCTCATTTCAAATTCTCGCGCGCTATAAAGTCGGTATCCATTTCGGCCGGATCCACCGGAGCCTGCTGTGTGCGTTCATATTCCCGGGCCTGCCTCCACTCGAGCAGTGTCTTGACGGCAAGCGTGATCAAGGCGAGCAGCGCCAGTACGCTGGCAATGGCGAATGCCGCGGGAGCGTTGTACTCGTTATAAAGTTTCTCGACCCTCAGCGGCATCGTATCGGTCAATCCCGTGATATGGCCCGATACCACTGAAACAGCGCCGAACTCACCCATGGCGCGCGCATTGCAAAGAATGACGCCATAAATCAAACCCCACTTCACGGAAGGCAAGGTTACGAACCAGAAGGTCTGCCAGCCGTTGGCGCCAAGACTCAGCGCTGCCTGCTCCTGTTCCGTTCCCGTCGCCTGCATTACGGGAATCAATTCACGGGCGACGAATGGAAAAGTGACGAAGACCGTGGCGAGAACAATTCCCGGCACGGCAAAAATGATCTTTATGTTCCTTTCATCGAGCCATTGGCCGAAGTAACCCTGCAGGCCGAACAGAACCACGAACATCAATCCCGCGACCACTGGCGATACCGAGAACGGCAGGTCAATGAGCGTGATCAGGAGCGATCGGCCGCGGAACTTGAACTTCGCTATCGCCCAGGAAGCCGCGAGGCCGAACACCACATTGATCGGCACACTGATCAGCGCAACCGTCAGCGTGAGGCGAATCGCAGCCCATGAATCGGGATTCGTCAGCGCATCCCAATAGTAACTCCAGCCCTTCGCAAGCGCCTGGACGAAGACGTTGGCCAGCGGAAGCAGCAGGAAAATCAGGCAGAACACGAGGGCCAGGCTGATGAGCGTCCACTTCACCAGCGGAGATTCCTCCGTGCCGCGCTGTGATTGCTGGCGCGAGGCGGCGATCTTTCGGGTGACGATTCCGGCCATATCAATGCTGAAAACGATTGGCCCACTGCTCAACCAGGTTGATGACGGCGAGCAGCACGAAAGAGAATATCAACAGCACCACCGAGAGTGCGATTGCTCCCGTGTAATCGTATTCTTCAAGGCGCATCACAATGAGATAGGGCGCGATCTCCGTCTTGAACGGGAGATTGCCGGAAATGAATACGATCGATCCGTATTCACCAATCGCTCGCGCAAACGCCAGCGTGAACCCGGTCAGCACCGCCGGAAACAGTGTCGGGGCAATGATGCTGATGAAGGTTCGGAGCCGCCCCGCACCGAGGGTTGCCGACGCCTCCTCGACTTCACGTTCAAACTGTTCAAGCACAGGTTGCAAGGTTCTCACGACGAATGGCAGGCCCACAAACGTCAACGCGATCACGACCCCCAAAGGCGTGAACGCCCCCTTGATTCCCAGCGGCACGAGAAATTTGCCAAGCCACCCGTTCGCGGCGAAGAGATTCGCGAGGGTCAAACCAGCTACGGCAGTCGGCAGAGCGAATGGAAAATCAACCATCGCATCAATGAACCGCCTTCCGGGAAACTCGTAGCGAACCAGCACCCACGCCAGCAGCGTTCCGAAAACCGCATTTGCCAGTGCTGCGACCAGCGACGCGCCAAAGGTCAGGCGGTATGCCGCCATCGCGCGATCCGTGGTTGCAAGATGCCAGAAATCAGTCCAGGACAAACCGCACGTGCGAATGATCAATCCGGCAAACGGAATCAGCACGATGGTTCCGAGAAAAAACAGCGTAATGCCCATGGTAAGGCCAAACCCGGGCAACGCGTTAAATTTTTTCGCAGCCATGCAATAGTCGTCTCAGGGCGTGAGTCTCGTGGTCGATCCGATCCGATTCGGGGCGGACTTTACTTCAGGCAAATTCAGGAATCAATGCATCTGGCGAATAAACGCTTTTGTGAATCGCCGCGCGGAGTCCGACCCGGCACCGCGCGGCGGATCGTCCGATGCCGCCAGCAGCCGGATCACTGCTTGCGCTGGTAGATTTTGTCGAACACGCCGCCTTCGGAGAAGTGCGTCTTCTGAATAGCCGCCCAATCCCCCAGCACCTTCTCGGCGGAAAACAGCTCGAGCTTCTTGAACTGGCCGGATGCCTGAAGAGCTTTCTCAGACCGGGGTCGATAATAATGTTTTGCGACGATTGCCTGTGCTTCCTCGCTGTAAAGGAATTCCAAATAGGCCGCGGCCGCCTTCGCCGTCCCGCGCTTTTGCGTCACGCGCTCAACCACAGCGACGGGCATTTCGGCTTCGATGCTGTACGACGGAATGACCGCATCGAACTTGCTGTTTCCCACTTCCTGGATCGTGAGAAAAACTTCCGCCTCAAACGTCAGCAGAACATCGCCAATTTCGCGTTGCACGAAACTCGTAGTGGCTCCGCGCCCGCCTGTGTCGAGAATGGGAACATTCTTGAACAGCGCCGCCACAAACTCGCGCGCCCGCGCGTCGTTGCCGTTGAATTTTTTCAACGCGAATGCATATGCGGCCAGATAACTGTAACGGCCGTTGCCCGATGTCTTGGGGTTCGGAACGATGACGGAGACCCCAGGCTTCACGAGGTCGTCCCAATCGCGAATGCCCTTCGGGTTCCCTTTGCGGACCAGGAATACAATGGTCGAACTGAACGGCGAGCTGTTGTGCGGCAGGCGTTGGCGCCAGTCAGACGCAACCAACCCACGAGCCGCGACCGCGTCCACATCGGTCACCTGGTTGAACGTCACGACGTCGGCCTCGAGCCCGTCAATGACGGCTCGTGCCTGCTTGGTTGAACCCGCGTGCGATTGGTTGATGGAAATGGTGTCGCCTGTCTGACGTTTCCAATGCGCTGCAAAGGCTGGATTAATGCCGTTGAACAGCTCGCGTGCGATGTCGAAGGAAGCGTTGAGCAACTTGGTTTCTGCGCCACTCGCCGAAAGCAATCCCGCGAATGCCGCGGCTGCAAAAGTCAGGAATCGAAGTTTCATAAATTTTAGATGATGTTGCCGGGCGAGGGGTCCGGCCTCGGCGGGAATAACCTCACGGTTTCTGGATCTGATCGAAGAATGCGCCGTCAGCAAAATGCTTCTTCTGCGCCGCCTGCCATCCCCCGAATACTTCATCGATCGTGAAGAGTTCGACTTTGGCAAACTGCTCTTTGTATTTGGCCGCGGCCTTTTCCGAGCGGGGTCTGTAGAAATTCCGGCCCACGATGTCCTGCGCCTCTTCCGAGTAGAGGTAGTCCAGATATGCCTTCGCCACGCGCTCCGTTCCCTTCTTCTTCGTGACGCGGTCAACGAGGGCAACCGTTGGCTCGGCCAGGATGCTGATCGAGGGCGTGATGATTTCAAACTTGTCGGCGCCGAACTCCTTCAACGCAAGATAAGCCTCGTTTTCCCAGCCTACCAACACGTCGCCAATTTCGCGCTGAATGAACGTGGTCGTTGCACCGCGCGCGCCTGAATCCAGAACGGGCACATTGCGGTAGAACTTCGTGATGAAGTCCTTCGCCTTGGCTTCATCATTGCCATGCTTCTTCAACGCAAATCCCCATGCAGCCAGATACGCCCAGCGCGCAGCGCCTGATGTCTTGGGATTCGCGGGAATCAACGCGACGCCAGGCTTCACGAGGTCGTCCCAGTCCTTGATGCCTTTCGGATTCCCCTTCCGCACCACGAACACGATCGTGGACGTGTAAGGAGCACTGTTGTGAGGCAAACGCTTCTGCCAATCCGCGGGCAGGAGCTTTCCCTTTTCAACAATTGCGTCGATGTCGTAGGCGAGCGCGAGCGTGACCACGTCGGCCTGCAATCCATCGATGACGCCGCGCGCCTGTTTGCCCGAACCGCCGTGCGATTGCTGGATCGTGACGTTGTCGCCGCTTTTCTGCTTCCAATACTGCGCAAACGCTTTGTTGTAGTCCTGATACAATTCCCGCGTGGGATCATAGGAAACGTTCAGCAGCGTGTAATTTGCCGCGAAGCTGGACGTTGTGAGGATCGCGCCCGCGACCAATGCGTTGAATACATGTTTCATGGTTTGGATGCTTGAAGTTCGGATCAATTAGAATGCCAGTTGAACACGGGAGAAAATGACTTCCTCCGGCTGGGATGTCACAGCGCCCGTGCCGCTGGTCCCAGAACCGCCGCCGTCGAAGGCCGTTCGCGAGTAGCTCGTGTTCACGCGGATGTTTTTGTTCAGGAACCAATTCAGTCCGATCGCCCATGATTGGGCGCCTGTCGCCGAAGCCGCCGGATTCGCGAATGTTGGAAAGGTATCGTCGTCAATATCCAGTTCCGCATACCGTGCGACCAACTGCAGCGCTCCCCACTGGCCGGCGCGGGGGTCGAACGGTTTCATCGGGTTGATGCCTGTGAACGTCGCATCTTCCCCGGTCAGCACCCATCCCGCGGCAATCTGCCACGCCCTGTGCTCCAGGCTGGCGGACAGCGGGCCGCGGCTTACTTCCTGGTGAGAGACCGCATATTCCGCCAGCAAGCCAAACGGTCCGTAGTACCAGTACGCCTGGGGTGAGACGCGCCAATGCGTGCCGTTGGCTACAGCGCCGTTCGTGTAAGTGAAATATTGTTGCTGTCCATCGGTTGCGTAACCGCTCGCCAAGCCGGTCACGTTCGATGAAACATTGCCCCAGCTGCCGCCCACGCCGAATCCCAAACCGGACAAGAGGCGATTATCGGAATTCTTGAAGGGGGTTGCGAAAAGCCGGCCGGCAAATTCACGATGATCCTCAAAATCCGAGTTGCTCGAACTGCGTCCATCACCAACTCCGTTGAATACACCAGCCGCATAGCTCAGGCGTCCGGCGGCCACATCGCCCCAAAGCTGGAATCCCATGTCGCGGTTCGGAACGAGCGACGTCACGATGGATCGCTCGTTGAAGAACGTAACCGGGTCTGACTGCAGATGTTCCAGCCCGACGGGAACCTTGAACTTGCCAGCCCTCAACTGCAGCCAGGGTTGATAACGATAGTTCAGGTAGGCATCCACGATCTGGACGGAAGAACCGCCAAAGTCCGGCACGAACATGAAGTCGAAGTCGCGGTAGACTGTTCCGGAAAAAATGGGACGCGCACGACGAAGGAGAAAGCCGTCGTTTCCCTTGATGTGGCTTTCACCGAGGAAGGTCCGATTGTCCACCTGGAGCACGCCGTTCAGCTTGAACACAAAGTTGGTGTCAGCAGAGCTCCCCACGAGACCGCCATTGCCAATGGCAAGACGCGGCGTGTCTTTTGGCTTGGCTGCGGCGGTTTCAGCCTCGAGTTCGCGCTGGCGCTCAAGAATCCGGACCTTTTGGTCCAGGGCCTGAATCTGCTGTTTCAACGCTTCGATGGAATCACTGGTTTCATCAGCCATTGCTGCAGGTCCCACAAAACCTGCCGCGACCGCTAACAGAAGAGGCAATTGTCGTTTCATGTCAGTTCGCTTGTCGTTCACCGACGCCCTCGTTCGGGCTATCGTAATCTGATTCTTAACTGCCGCTATGGGTTCATCCCGCATCAGTGGCAGCACCGTGACAATGCGCAACAATCTCTACTGTGTCAATAGAGATTACAATGAATTTGCAATTGGTTGTGTTTCAGCGGCTTGCAATCATTGCAAACTAAATGTTGATCAACCTCGTGTACATTCTATGTTTTTGCTTCATGAAACTGTCTGTTCGAGGTGAATACGCTTTGCGTGCGCTCCTGGTCCTTGGATCCCGATATCCCGATCCAGTGGTTCGCATTCAGACGATCTCGGACGAGCAGAACATTCCAAAGCGATTTCTCGAACAGATTCTCAACGATTTGAAGAGCGCCGGAATCGTGCAGAGCCGCCGCGGCGTCGCTGGCGGATATCGCCTCGCCCGCCCCCCGCACGAAATCAAGCTGGCGTCAATCGTCCGGCATATTGAAGGAGCCCTGGCACCGGTGAGTTGCGTGAGTGAACGGTTCTATGAGAAGTGCACCTGTCCTGACGAATTGCGCTGCCCGATCCGCAGCGTGATGAAGGAAGTGCGCGAGGCGGTGGTGCGCCTCATGGAGAAAACCACCATTGCCGATCTTTGCGAACGCGGGCGCAACCTGCAGCAGCCGCTGGAACCTCTGGACTTCGCGATCTGACCCGCCGTTCTCCTGCTCGCATTTGGAAGCTTATTCCGCTATTCAGAATTCGTGAGCAACTCGCGGCAGATCCAGAACATCGCGCTCATCGGATTCATGGGCACGGGAAAATCATCCGTCGGCCAGGTGCTGGCACACCAATTGGGTTTCACATTCCTCGATACGGATCAACTCATTGAGACATCCGAAGGACGGACGATTTCGCGGATTTTCGAAGAGGATGGTGAACCGTCGTTTCGCGCGCTTGAAGCAGGAATCACGAGGAATCTCGAACACTTGCGACACCATGTCATTTCCACGGGAGGCGGGCTGCCTGTAAACCCTGACAATCTCGCCAGCCTCAAGTCGCACGCGCTCGTCGTCTGCCTCTGGGCTTCGCCAGAAAAAATCTGGGAACGGGTCCGGCATCAGGCGCACAGGCCCCTGCTTCACGATCCCGATCCGCTCGGCAGGATCCGCACGCTTCTCAGTGCCCGCGAGCCTGCATACCGCCTGGCAGATGTATTGATCAACACTGAACTGAGATCCGTGAAGGAAGTTGTGCAACAGGTGATGCATCACTATTCCATGGCCCACCCGGAACACTCGTGGAATCGTGAAACGTGACACACGAAGACGCCATCCGACATCGCGCGCGGGAACTTGGATTTGATGCATGCCAGTTTACGACGGCCGCATCTCCCATCCACGCGCGTGAATTTCAGCAGTGGCTGGATGAGCAGCGTCATGGCGAAATGGCATGGATCGAGCGCAACGCCGACAAGCGCGTTGATCCCCAGCTCGTGCTGCCCGGCGCCTTGAGCGTCGTGTGCCTCGCAATCAGCTACGCCCCCGATTCGAGTTCCCCTGCGGACGCTGCGGAAACCATTGGTGGAGCTGGAACAGTGGCGCGATACGCGCGCTATGCCGATTACCACGACGTTCTCGTGGAGCCGCTGAAGAGTCTGGTGGCGTTCATCGACTCACTGGACACCGGCACGCGTTCGCTTTGGTATGTCGATACGGGTCCACTGCTGGAACGTGACCTTGCGCAACGGGCCGGCCTGGGATTTGCCGGCAAGCACACGAATCTCATCAGCCGCAAACTCGGCAACTGGATCTTCCTTTCGGAAATCATCACCACGTTGAAACTGGATCCCGATGCACCTGAGCAACCCCGTTGCGGCAGCTGTACGCGATGCCTGACGGCGTGTCCGACGCAGGCGATCCTTGCGCCTTATAAACTCGATGCGCGGCGTTGCATTTCGTATCTGACGATCGAGCTGAAGGGTTCCATCCCGATCGAACTGCGCCCGGCAATTGGAAACAGGATATATGGTTGCGACGATTGCCTGGCGGCGTGTCCGTGGAATCGGTTTGCACAGCAAGGCCGCATGATGCAGCCGCATCGCCGAGCCGAGGTCGAGACTCCCGCCCTGCTGGAATTGCTGGCATTGAATAATGCGGGATTCAAGCAACGGTTCTTGGGATCACCAATCTTACGAACAAAGCGGAGGGGATTGTTGCGAAACGTGTGCGTCGCACTTGGAAACGTCGGTGATCCGTCTGCGTTGCCTGCTCTCAAAAAGGCAACGCGAGATGCAGAGCCCCTGATTGTGGAGCATGCCCAATGGGCGATTGATCAGATTGAAGCGAGAACTTCCGAGAAGAATGGGACGTTCCCTGCCTGACAACGGAGCGCCGGGCTTCAGCCCGCTCAATGTTAAAGGGGTTCGGAAATTGCGCATTTCCATCGCGATACCCCGTCGCACCCGGAATCACCGTGATCATGCCCGCGTTCCCAGCTTACTCAGTGGGATCGATCTGCAGAAGCTCCGCAGCCGTGAACGGCTGGGCGCGGTTGCCGACTTTTTCTCGAACAGCCTTCACCTGCTCGGGCGTGACGGCTGAAGCATTATTGCCCCATTCCTTGTTCTGCCGAACGTAGGTGATGACAGCGGCAACTTCCTCGTCACTCAACATGTTCCAGGGAACCATGCTGCTGTTGAATTGCTGTCCTTTGACGGTGATCGGACCCTGCAGACCGTAGAGAACCAGGCGAATGAAACGCCCGGGATGTTCCTCCAACACCCATTCCGAACCGGTGAGCGGCGGAAACTGTCCTGGCGATCCCTGGCCTGAAGGCATGTGACACGCGGAACATGTCGGCCTGTTGTAAACCTGTTTTCCAAGATCGAAAAACTCGTTGCCTCCCCCGCCCGGCTGCAGTGATGCAACCTCCTCCTCAGTGTGGAACGGCGCATACACCTTCGCGCTGAACCATCCACCCTTCGCATCGAAATACAGTGCTCCCCAATAGAGCAGCATGAACAGCAGGACAAACAGCCAGATGGGCACGACAGCTCCGCGCGTCTTGTTCGCGGATGACGCTGTCGTTTCAGTTGGCTTCACGAAGGAACTCATTGCGCGGGAGGAGGAGCGTTGGTCGCGACCGGGGCGGCGGGCGCCTCGGCAGCAGAAAGCGGAACTTCAAACAGCGGCGCCGAAGCTTGCAGGCTGATCAGGTAAGCGACCAGTGCGCGGGCCTCTGGTTTTGGAATCAATACACTCGCAGGCGCGGCACTGTCTTTCGCCGGGTCATGCAATCCACCTTCTGCATTCAAAGCGATGGATTCTTCAGGAATAGGCTGGCCCGGGTTCAGCTTTCGCTGTTCAAACAGGAAGCGATAGGAAGGCATTGCGGAATCAGGAACAACCGTTCGGGGAGCATACAGATGCCTGTAATGCCACATGGGATCAGGCAAACGCGTCCCGACATTGGCCAGGTCAGGGCCAATCCGATGGGAACCCAGCATCACGGGATAATCATACAGATAATCCTGAGCGACAGATCTCCGTTTGCCCCAGCCCCGTTCGATGTCAGAGCCTACGGGAACAATTTCGACCTGCCCCTGTCCACCCGCTTCACGAGCCGCCTTTGCGGCTTTCTTCGCGCTGGCAATATTGACATTTCGCAAGACAGGTTTTGGAAGGCCGGCAACCAATCCTGCCGCGTTGGCATTGGTCAGGCCGAGGCGCGCATTGAGGAGGGCCTCTGCCACCGCGGCCGCGTTTGTTCCCGCCTCTGTCAGGATGTAATTCACCTCGGTTCCCGTTTGCCCTACCTGCTGGCTGTGGCAGTAGACACAGCCGTTCTCGCGGTACACCTGCAAGCCTTCCTGGGCGAGTCCAGGGCGGGCGAGCGGATAGAGCTGTGCCGTGTTCACGGTGTTCGTTCCCTGCCGGGCGTTGCCCAATTGGAGTTGAGGCGTCATGACGAACCCAAACCAGGAAGCGGAAATGCCGACGAACGCAGCCAGAAAAATCAAGGCGCCGTAATTCATGATTTCACCTCCGCAACGGTTGCCGAGGTTGAGGAAGTTTCCACAGGCCGCAGTTGCTGCCTTGCAAAGCGCACGAGCACGGAAGTGAGATTAAACAAGAGGAGCACGTTCGCGGTGAGGATCAGGATTTCACCGATCGAGCTGATGCGCAGCGGCATGAGGTAGGCGCGGCTCACAGCTCCGAACCCGGTTTCGGGATTGCTCATTTTGACCCCCTGAACGATCCCGCCGATCGCGAGCGGCCCGGCGTATAGAACCGTTCCAATGGCCGCCAGCCAATAATTTGCCCGGATTCGATTTGCGCATGGCCAGGCAACGCCCGTGGCACGAGGCACGATGTAATAAATGGCGCCAATCATCGTGAGGCTGAAGAACCCGAAAACGTTGAGGTGCGACTGTGCGAATGTAAACCACGTGAAGTGCAGGAACGGCGTCAGTTCAGTCAGCGCCACGGCAACGTTCATCAACCACGCAACGACGAACGCCATTGCGCCAAACGCAATGAACTTGCCTGGAGCCGGATTCTCACTTTGCGCACAGCCGCGTCCGCACGTGCGATACACATTCACGACCACCGACAGGACTGTGACCAGTGTGAGAACGGTTGCTATGGTGCTGAGCGCGGGCATCCATGCGGGCAGCGGAGCCGTGCTCGGGATGCCACACCATCCACCGAACAGGATGATGGTCCAGAAAGTGAAGTACGCCAGGTAATCGCTGTGCAGGGCGCGATTCATCAATGTTGGAATGAAGTGGAAAATCGCAGCGAGTCCGACAAGTCCCAACCAGACAATATGCAGGTTGGCGGCGAACCACCACGCCACCACCGACTGCGTCACTCCGCGAACAGGGAACATCGTCAGCAACAGGTGTGCGGTCGAGAAAATCCACGGGAACCAGTAGAGCGCCGCAATCAGAAACCATTGGGCTGGAGTCAAGGCCCTGACGGTTCTCGCGTGCAGCGTGAGCAGCGTCCAAACGGCTACCAGCGAATACCCGAGGAACAGAAGCACCGCCGCTGATTTCGGCATTTCCAGACTTTGAAACCCGGTGGTGTTCCCGGCAAAAATCTGGATTAAGCCAATCAGGACACCCAGGTGCCAGAGTTTGGCGCCCAAAACCATGACCGCGGGCTGCACTGCAGAAATTCGGCCGACCCTTGCGATGATCCACAAACCCACCCCAAGCCCCGCTGGAATCGCAAATCCGTAAAGCAGCGCGTTCGTTGCAGCGGGATACAGCCTCCCGTAGGTCAGCCATTCGCAATTCGCCAGGAAGTTTGGTCCGTGAAACTTGATGGATGCGAGCAGGCCGAAGATTGAACCCAGCACCAGCCAGATGGCGCTCCCATAAAACAGCGCTATCAATGGTGCCGAGACGGACGCATCGATGCGGCGCAACGCCGGATCAGGCTCCAAGGCCACGGTGGTGGAACACGAAGGATTCATCGAGGCGGCCACGGCTTACTCGAACGGGCTGGGTTGCGCGGGTGCGGCAGGAGGCACCGCTGTGGCTTTCTCGACCCGCGCGATCAAATCCTTCCGTGCAGCGACCGGGTCGCTGCCCCAGCGTTGCTCTACCAGGCGAACGGCATCGTCCACTCGCAAACGCACAATCCCCTTGCCCTTGTCCAGCCAGGCGACGCTCGTCAGCACATCAGTCTCAGCCGCCCGAAGTTCCTGGAGCGCCAGGGCGCGTTCCGCAGCACGGGCTGCATTGACAGGTTCCACCTGGTTGTAATGCCGGAGCGCCCACACCAGGCCAGCGACGATCAGGAACGCGCCGGCAATGGCAACAACGTACGCCGTCGTGGCAGCGTTCCTCGGAGTTTCGAGAGATTCAGAATTCATGGCGTTACTTCGCGTGTCCGGGTTGCGGCCCGTCATCGCACTCATCCAGCTCGCCGCCGGAAATCTGTGTCGGGACAGGATGATAATGTCCCATCGCTTCGATCAAACGGGGATCCTTTGTCGGGAACGGAGCGGCGCTCGCGAATTTGGCGATGAACACCTTGGCCAGCAATCCCACCATGAACGCCAGGATGCCGATATCCAGCCACAGCCAGCGCAGGGGATATCCTTCCGTATAGAGCACAGGCTTGATCTGGAACGCCATGTCGAAGTAATGCATCAGCCAGTTCCAGCCAGCAATTGCCGCGATATATGGAAACACGTTCTTCAGGTCAATCCGCAGCAAGGCGAGGAAAGGCATGAAGAAATGACCGAAGATGATAATCATCCCGACGAAAAACCAGGTTCCTTTCTCGCGAATCAAATACCAGAAGGTCTCCTCCGGAATGTTGCCGTTCCAGATGATGAAGTATTGCGCGAAATGGATGTAGGCGTAGAACACCGTGAACGCAAACATCAGCGAGCCGATGAAATAATACTGATGCTCATGCAGCACGTCGGTCAGGATTCCCTGCCGGTCGAGCAACGCCGTGATGATGTAAACCAAACCGAGGGTCATCCACACACTGCCTGCGAAATACACGACGCCATACATGGTCGAGAACCACTCGTGCTGCATGCCCTTCATCCACATCACGGCGGCCAGCGTGAGCGTGACGGCGAAGGCGAAGATGCCCCAATAGGAATAGCCGCGCATTTTGTGGGTGGGAATCGCTCCGCCAACGTCGTCCTGCTTCAAGGACCACGAACGCAAGCCGCGGGTGAGAACCCACCAGATCAAAAAGCAAACAGCCGAAACAATGTAAAATCCAGGAATTGTGAACAGCGGCTCCTTGGCATGAAGCGCGTGATCCATTTCCGGGTTCTTCGTCATCCAGGCGTAAAGGTGCTTTGAGAACAGGGCGATGGGAATCCAGAGAATCGCCATCCAGGGAAACAACATCGAAGCGATATGCTCGTTAAACCGGCGGATGGGAACAGACCAGCCTGCATCAAATAAATGATGGACCAGCACGAGGAACAGTGCGCCAAGGCAAATGCTGAGACAGAACATGTAGGCGACCAGCCAGGAAAACGCGAAGTTCTTTCCTCCGTCCTTCAGCACCAGGAAACTCACGAGCGCGCCGATCAGCGTCACCGCGCCGCCGCCGAACATCAATAACGCCGGCACATTCCGCCAGCGCGAAAGATCGAACGGCGTCTGTTTGGCAGATTTGGAATGCGAACTCATAGTTTACCTAGTCAAAGTGCCCCGCAGCTCCTGCGGCACGTCGTCGATCGTTCCCAACCGGCTCAACTGCAGCGCGCGCAGATACGCTATGATCGCCCAGCGATCTTCCGTCGGAACTGTTGGTCCATACGGCCCCATCAGGTTGCGGCCATGGGTGATGACATGGAACAGCTCCCCGTCGGTCATTTCCACAATTCGCCGGTCGTGCAGATTTGCAACAACCGCCATCGCACCAATCTTCTTGGTGATTCCATTTCCATCCGCGGTTGCACCATGGCAGGGTGCGCACGAAATGGCAAAGCGCTGCCGGCCGCGCTTGAGGAGTTCCGCGTTGATCGGCAGTGGATTGACTTCAACAAAATTGGTGGTTCCAGCGATGTGCCCCGTGTTCACGGGAACGTCTTCGAACGGAAACACAGGCTGCCCCGAAACCATTTTCGGTTTCACCTGGGCGACGGTTCCTGGAACGGGCAGCTGGGAACTGCGGCCATTGGCGAAGAACGCGTTGGGTTCCTGCGGACGCAGCTTCAGCTGGCGGTCCATGTCGGGAAAAATATACAGCGGCGGTTTGCGCGACATGGCGCCGCCGTCATCAAATCGACGGCCCGCGATCGCCATGATTGCGACCACTGTGATACCAAAGATTAAAAGGAAATAGCGCATTACTCCTCCACCACCTCAATGTGATTGCTGCCGGCATCCTTCAACAGCTTCACCGTGCCGGTTTCGGAATATTTCGGATCACTCGTCTCAATCACGAGGAAGTAGCGATCGTGAGTCACCTTGGCAAAACGGCGATTCTTGAGAAGCGGATGATGCAACCGCGGCAGGCGATTCAAGAACAGCATGCCACCCAACGCGCCAAACGCGCCGAACAGAATCGTGAGTTCGTAGGACGGCGGAAACGCCGCGAACGGGCTGAACATCGGCTTGCCGCCGACGACCAGAGGATAGTCCACCGCGTTCATCCACCAGATCATCAGCATTCCGGTGGTGTAACCGGCCACCCCTCCGAGAAAGGAGAACCATCCGACCTTCGAATTCTTCAATCCCATCGCACGGTCCATTCCATGCACGGGAAATGGCGTGTAAACATCCCAGCGCGAGAACCCTGCGTCGCGGACTTTCTCGGCCGCGTGCATGATCGCCGCGGGATTCGTGAACTCGGCAATGATACCGTACGGTCTGGCGGTAATCATGGCGTCAAACCTCCTTCAGACTCAGGAATTCTTTCCTCATGCTTGGCTCCACCCATGGGATGATGCGGATCCGACTGCGGCGTCACGCCCTTCACCTCGGAAATCGCGATCATCGGCAGGAAACGCATGAACAGCAGGAACATGGTGAAGAACAAGCCGAACGTTCCCAGATACGTGCAGATGTCGACCCACGTCGGACGGAAGTATCCCCAGCTGCTCGGCAGGAAATCACGATGCAAGCCGATCACGATGATCACGAATCGCTCGAACCACATTCCCACGTTGACGATGATTGAAAGGATGAACACGGCAATCAGGTTCTGCCTGAACCATTTGAACCAGAATAATTGCGGGATGATGACGTTGCATGCGATCATCGGAATCCAGCCCCATTGATAAGGGCCGAGCGCGCGGTTCATGAAGTGGAACTGCTCTGCCGCACTGCCGCTGTACCAGGCAATGAAGAACTCCATCGCGTAGGCGTAACCGACAATTGAGCCAGTCGCGAGCGTCACTTTGCACATGATGTCGATGTGCCGCATCGTGATGATGTCCTCGAGGTGGCACAACTTGCGCAGCGGAATCAACAGCGTCAGAACCATGCCGAATCCTGAAAAGATCGCGCCTGCCACGAAGTAGGGCGGGAAAATCGTCGTGTGCCAGCCAGGCAACTGCGACACGGAAAAGTCCAATGACACGATCGAGTGCACGGACAACACGAGGGGTGTCGAGAGGCCCGCGAGCAGCAAATAGGCTTTTTCGTAGTTGCTCCAGTGGCGATTCGATCCCGTCCAGCCGAGCGAGAACAGTCCGTAAAGGAACTGGCGAATCTTGCTCGTCGCGCGATCGCGCATTACCGCGAGGTCGGGGATCAATCCCATGTACCAGAACAACACGGATACGGTGAAGTAGGTCGAAACCGCGAACACATCCCACATGAGGGGCGAACGAAACTGCGGCCAGATCGGGCCGTTCGAGTTCGGGATTGGGAACAGCCACCAGTCGAACCAAACGCGGCCCACGTGCAGTGCCGGATAAATGCCGGCGCACATGACGGCAAAGATCGTCATGGCTTCGGCGGCGCGGTTCACCGCCGTGCGCCAGCGCTGCCGCAACAGGAAGAGAATCGCTGAAATCAACGTTCCTGCATGGCCGATACCGATCCACCAGACGAAATTGATGATGTCCCAGCCCCACATGACCGGGTGCATGTTTCCCCAGACGCCAACGCCGGTCGTGATCTGGTAAGCCAGCATGAAGCCAAGCATTCCCAGGCAGAGCACGCTCGGGATGAAACAGGCCCACCACCAGAGCGGGGGCCGGCCTTCAGTGATGGATACCACCCGATCAGAAATCCAGCCAATGTCGCGCTGGTTCTGAACCAGAGGAATTCGCGCGAGCTCCGCGGGAACCGTCGGCAACGCAGCGTTATTCACCTTGGCAGACATTAGTGATGTCCTTTCTCAACACTGGCGCCTGTTCCGGCTTCCGCTGCGCCATGTTCGCCATGATGTCCAAACGGGTCTCCATTTCTCATCTTGTACTCATCCAGGCTCAACGGGTATTCCGTCGCGGGATCGGCGTAATCGGGCATGCGCGGATTCGGGTTGCGCAAGCGCGCCAGATAGGTCGTCCGCGGCTTCGTCAGCAGGAAGTCCAATACGGAATAATTCCGCTCCTGCGCCTTCAGTTTTGAAACCTTGCTGTTCGCGTCGTTGATGTCGCCAAATACAATGGCTCCCGCAGGGCAAGCCTGGGCGCACGCTGTCGTGAAGGTGCCGTCAGGAACGATGACATCGCCTGAAGCTCCAGCTTTGACCTTCTGCGCGATCTTCGCACCTTCGATGCGCTGAACGCAGAACGTGCACTTCTCCATCACTCCGCGCATGCGGACCGTGACGTCCGGATTCTTCATCATCTTGATGAGATCCCATTCGTCCTCTTCGCGCATGCCTGCTGTCGGATCGGTCGGATCCTTGACCCACTTTGAAAACGCTCCATTCGCAAACGACGGCGGATAGAACGGCCCCTTCAGGTCCTTCAGCGGGCGCTTGTTGTAATCGAGATAATTGAAGCGGCGAACCTTATACGGGCAGTTGTTCGAGCAATAACGCGTGCCGACGCAACGGTTGTAAACCATCACGTTCAGGCCTTCCTGGTCGTGCACGGTCGCGTTGACGGGACAAACGTTCTCGCACGGCGCCGATTCGCAATGCTGGCAAAGCATCGGCTGCGTCACCACCTGCGGATCGTCAATCCATTCCTCGAACTGCTGCTGGTCTTCGTTCTTGTAAGTGTCTGCGGTGAACATCGACTCCCAACGATGCATCGCCGCCGGGCCCGCATAATAACGGTCGATGCGGAGCCAGTGCATTTCGCGGCCGCGAGAAACCAGGTCCTTGCCAACGATCGGGATGTTGTTCTCGCTCTGGCACGCGATCGTGCAGGTGGCGCAGCCGACGCACGCGCCAAGGTCGATTGCCATACCCCACTGGTGATGCGCGCGTTCCTTATCCTTGTCGAAAGGATTCGGATACAACGAACGGTTGCCGCCCGGCGGCTGGTGCCCGTCCATGTTCTTCACGAAATGTGAATTCTCGCTGTATTGCTGGAGGGTGCCTTCGCGAACCAGCGGGCGCCCTTCCATCGACCAATGATCCTGCGTGCAGGCAATCGGATACGTGTCGGAAGTCTTGGCAACCGTTGCCCCAACCACAATATCGCCGGCCGTTGCACTGCGGATCGCGTAGGCGTTGAATCCGACCTTGCTGCCAACGCGGCCGGCAAGCTCGCGGCCGTAACCGAGCGCGAGGCCGATCGTGTAATCAGCCATTCCAGGCTGAATCCAGATCGGTCCGCGAAGGGAACGATTGCCGAGTTTCACCTCGACGACATCCGAATTCTTGACGCCAAGTTCGCGGGCTGTTTTGCGGCTGATGAGAACCGCGTTGTCCCAAACGAATTTTGTGATGGGATCAGGAAGTTCCTGGAGCCATCCGTTGTTCGTGAACCGCCCGTCATCCAGGCTGTAATCGCGATGAAAGACCACCTCGAGGCTGTCCCTGGATGGATTGCCTGCCTGAATGCGGGAAGCAGCCTGTGAAAGCGCGCCTGCGTTTGCGCGCGCGCTGGCGGGCTTTGCCGCAGACCCTTGCAGGAAACCGTCGTGGAGGAAGCGAGTCCACGCGAGGTCATCGGCCGATCCGCCGGCTTGAGCGAAGGTCTGGCGCACGATGTCATACGGCTTGACCACTTCCTCGCCCGCGATGCGCGCAAGGATTTCGATTTCAGTGACACCGCCGAACAAAGGCGCAATCAGCGGTTGGATCGGAACGAGCGTGCCGTCGCTGGTGCGAACATCGCCCCAACTTTCCAAATAGTGCGCTGCGGGAAAATGCCAATCGTTGGCGCGCTTGGTGATCTGGAACGATTCGTCCTCGTAGTAGCCGAGACGCACCACGCTTTTTGCCTTCGCCTGCGCGTTCAGCCAATCAAGATCCGCAGGGGCCGTGTAGGCGGGATTGCCGCCAAGCATCACCAACGTTTCGATCTGGCCTGCGTTCAGCGCTTGAGCCAGCTCAGCGAGGCTGCCCGCATTGAATGCAGGAGTCTCGTGCAGCACCACGGTCTGGCCAATGTTGTTCAGGGCCGCATTGATCGCATGCGCGAGAAGGTGAACTTCGAGCGGTTGCCGATAACCGGCAACAACGAGCGAGCGCCCCGCGTGTGCCTTCAGGTCGGCCGCGCATTCAGTGATCCACGAGTTGTTTACACCTGCCGGAACCTGCGCCTGGCCGCCATTGAGTTGGGTGAGAATCGCCGCGGCAATCGCGCCGACCTTGCTGGATGCCGTGCGCAACCGATGATCCGCATTGACGCCAGTCAGCGTCATCAACGCTTCGACGACGTAGAGGCGATTCATCTCGCTCTTCGGCGTTTCGATGCGGCGCCCATCCACAAACTTGCGGATGTTGTTATGAACATCTTCTTCCGCCCCAATGAAATCGCAGTCGAGCGAGAGGATGACCTTCGCCTTGTCGTAGTGGAAATAAGGCTTCACCGACGCGCCAAAAGCCTCCGATGCGGCGCGGCGATGGATGTCGGTGTCGATGGCTTCGTGGACGAACCATTTCGCCTGAGGGAATTTGCGGGCAACGACCTGCTGCAAGCGCTGGCGCGAGGGCGATGTATTGCGTTCCAGGAGAAACACGAGGCCCTGGCCTCCGTTACGCTGGGCACTCGCAGACAGTTCCTTCAGGAAATCAAACGCCGCTTCGGGCGCGACGTTCGTTCCACCCTTCGTGAAGCGGCGTGACCGATCCGGATCGTAAAGGTTGAGAATCGATGCCTGCGACCAGCGGTCAGTTCCGCCGTTGCTGTCGGGGTGCAGCGGATTGCCTTCGACCTTGATCGGGCGTCCTTCGTAGGACTTTGCCACCAGCGGAACCGCGCCACTGCGCGTGGGCATTGCCGTTGCAAAGAATTGCGGGACGCCGTGAACGTAGCCTTCGGGCTGCTTGCCGAACGGTTCAAGCCGCTCCACAGGCCGTCGGCATCCAGTCGCGCCCAATCCAAGGCCGGCGAGCAGGAACGAGGCGGACATGATCTTGACGAAGTGCCGCCTGGAAACCTCGTCGGTGAACTCGCTGGCGCCCTGGGGGAACTCGCGTTCGAGCCACTGGCGAAACTCCGGCGTCTCGGCCAATTGATCCAGGCTGCGCCAATAACGACGGCCCGTTTCCGGTTCAGGACAAACTGGGGGAATGGTTTTGCTCATTGCCGGCCGATGACGATTTTCAAAGGCTGCCACCCAGGACGGCTCCACGCCGCCACGTCAGGGACACCGATTGAAGATCGTAAATCATAAATCGTAAATTAAAGGGTTCAGCGGTGACAGGCTGAGCAGGTTTGCAGCGATTCGACTTTCCAATCCCTCATCGCGCGCTGTCCGAACTCCAGCTGCTTGGCGGGCGATTCCGGCTGCCACGCAAGGTCTGTGACTTTGTCGACGGGACGCAAACGCGTTTCCGGCTGCCGATGACATTCCAGGCAGAAAGCCATTGAAAACGGCTTCGCATGGTAAACTTCCTCCATCTGATCGATGCGCCCATGGCATTCCACACAGCTGATTCCACGATTCACATGGACGGAGTGATTGAAGTAAGCGAAGTCGGGGAGCTTGTGGATCTGCACCCATGGGATCGGCTTCCCGCTCGCGGCGCTCTCCCGCACGGGCGCAAGCCGCGGGTCATCCTTCAGCACCTGGTTGTGACAGTTCATGCACGTGGAGGCCGCCGGGATGTTCGAAAACCAGGATTGTTCGACGTTGTTATGGCAATAGCGGCAATCCATTCCGAGCTGTCCCGCGTGCGTGGCGTGGGAGAACGGAACCGGCTGGATCGGCTGATATCCGACACGCGAGTACTTCGGAGTGCAGTAATACCAGACGCCTGCCGTCACGGCAGACCCCACCAACAGCAGGCCGATGATGAAGTACAACGGCAACCTGTTGGTCCATTTTGGGAAAATCGCTGACATTATTTTCGTTTCAGTCCGAACATTCCACCGCTTCCACTCCTGAACCATCGCGCTGGGCCAGGCATCATCACTGCGCTTGCAAGCCCTCTGTTGCTTTTCCTGAAAGCAAAAAAGAGCCGCCCATATCGCGCATTCTGCCAAGGCTAACACGCGACTGTCGCTTGATGATGGCGCGAATTCTTAACAGCCGTCCAAACCCGCGCAAGCAAAGTTTGGGAAAGATCTCACGATTTTTTTGCCATTAATGGGGTGAATAAGGGATGGTGCTATCGAACCATGCCCGCTTCGGCTCTCCATTTGACGAGGAGTCCTGGAGCTGCCGCGGGTTCGCAATGCATCACGGTTGCACGAATGCGGATCCAAGCTGGACCTCGAAATCGGATTGCGAAAACCCCGCGCGGGATCACACAGTAGCGACATGAATCGCATTGCCCATCGCCTGGTGCTTCTCGCGCTGATCGTTCCGACGCTGCTGCAGGCTGCAGACACGAACCACAATTTTGCCGTGTGGGAACCGGAAGTCCGCGCGTACGAGGCGCAGGATCGAACGAGTCCGCCGCCCGCCAATGCCGTCCTCTTTGTCGGCTCGTCAGGAATTCGGCTCTGGAAGACACTCGCCCAGGATTTTCCGGATACGCCCGCGATCAACCGTGGCGTGGGTGGCTGCGAGATCGTCGATTGCACCTATTACGCGGATCGAATCATCTTTCCCTACAAGCCGAAAAAGATCGTCATGCGTTGTGGTGGAAACGATCTCGCCAATGGCAAATCTCCAGAAACCGTGTTCGCCGATTTCAAGGAGTTCGTGCGCCTCGTTCGCCAGCGGCTGCCTCGCGTTGAAATTGTGTTTATCTCGTGGAACCCAACCATTGCCCGATGGAACAACGCCGCTCGGGAAAAGAAGTTCAATAATCTCGTCAAGGAATGGGCGCACCAGATCGACGGGGTTCGTTATGTCGAAACCTACGACATGGTGCTCGGCACTGATGGCCAGCCACGGCCTGAACTGTTCGTCGCAGACAAGCTCCACTTCAGCGCAGAGGGTTATCGCCTGCTGACCGAACGGGTTCGCCCGGCTGTGCAGTAGCGTCTTGCACTCGCCAGGCAGAGGTGCCGCGCTGCGCATCAGCTCGGGGCAATTCAATCGCATCCGCACCCACTTCGGCTCTCCTTCGCAAGCATCCCACGCGTTCAACGCCTCTGCCCTGAGGATTCCGCAGCGGGATGTCCGTATCATTTGAATACGGAATAATACGGCCGCTTGTCCGAAGTCCCCATCCTTGTTACCGGGACCATGGGTCTTATCCTCGTCCTATGAAAAGGTCGCGGTTATGAACCCCACTCACTGCTCACTCATTGCACTCGTCCTCGCGCTGGCCTGCACCCAGGCGCGCGCCTTCTCCCTGCTCGGTCCCCATGCGGATTGGATGACAGAAACCAACGGTTACCGGGAAGACGGCGGGATCGGGGGGCCAATGGCACTCGACGAGGAATATCGCTGGAACGTTCCTATTGTGACGTACGGCTTTGATGATGCGTTCGTTCAATATTTCGGAAAGAAAGGCGTTCGCGCCGTGGAGATGGCGATTCAAACTTTGAACGCCGTGCCTCGCTCCTCAAACGTGTCCCTGGACAGCTTCGCGCTCGACGTGCGCCGCATGAATGCCCAGGCGGCCAGCGCGGGATTGTTCGACCTGAAGTCCGCAACGCTCTTCTGCCTGCTTGAACAGATGGGCCTCGCCGCCCCTTCCTCGCACATATTTACGCTGCGGCGCTGGGATCCTTACTTTGGCCAGCATGCCGACGAAGCTCAATGGGACAACTCGGTTTACGAAAACCTCATTCTGCTCCGCAACTTCGATCCCGAAACACGCGGCGCGAGCCGAACCGTCAATGGTGTGCTCTACACAGGCGTGGTGTATTGGAACGTCTGGATGGGTGAACTGTTTGCGGATGCAGGCGAATTGCGGGCAAACCCGATTGGTGATGCGTCACCGGTGGCCGACGGAAAACTGAGCCCGGGCTTGTTCTTCACCGGGCTCTCGCGTGACGACGCCGGCGGCCTCCGTTACCTGCTCAGCAGGACAAACGTGAACGTGGAAGCCCTGCCCCCCGGAGCACGCCTTCGCCGCAGCGGCCCGGCGATCGCCCCCCGGGAAGGTGTTGAAAAAATCCGGTTTGTCCGGCACAAAAAACGAGGATCGCGTTTTGTCGCGCAGACATTTTCCTATCCCACGTTTCTCGTAACAAATGGAGTAAGGCGCCAACAACTCACGATTCGGCGCGTAACGCGTCCGGACGTTCTTTTTTCGGTCGCGGATAACATTGCAACGAATGGCTGGGCGTCCGTGATCGAGCGGTCACAAACAGGCGCGTGGTTGAATTGCGCGGATACGAATGGGAATACTGGAGGCGCCGGGCCGGGAATTATCAACGGACCTGTGAAGATCACCTTCAACCGCATGGGTCCCCGCCTGCAGACCGCAGATTCCCCGCAATTCGGCTTTCCACAATTCGATGTTTTGCGGTGGGGAACCTTCACTCAAGCGCCAAACGCGCCAGTCACTTACCCCGCTGCGACCAAACGCGGTCAGCTGTCGGTTTATGTCCGCACTTACGCCCCGAGCGAACCCGGCGCAAGTTCCTATGTTCCTGCGCAGGATGCCTGGCTTAAAACCAACATGCTGCGAGGCGCCGTTGCCACATTGCAGATCTCAACCAATCAGCTGGACTGGACTTCCGTCCATACTGTCACCAACACGGGGGCAACGGTTGAATGGCATCACTATTTCAGCCAGGCCGCCTTTGGTGTGATCCCAACCACGAACAACGTGCCGGTCATCGGGCCCACCAATCTGCCATCATTCCGAATCATCCGAGGCAGCATCTGAATATTCAGCGCCGCGCCGTTGACTCGTCACGGCACGGCGGTGCGGATATTTCAACACATTCGCCGGTTCACCGACTCGTCATTTCCATGACGATTGCAGCTCAAAGACGCGCAATGAGTGAATGGTTGCACGGCCGCCTTCCACCGACAATCCGATGGTCCGATTCCCGGATGGAAGAGCCCGCCCGATCGGCATGTACACTTCGCCTTGATTGCCAAAGATGTCGATTGCCGTTCGATCGACAAACAGGCGCAATTCAATCCTGCCATTGCGCGGTTTTAATGATGCCACGCTGCGGGCACAGGACAGCTCCTGTTTTTTAACATCATAAGTCACGTGCTCGCCGCGGAGATTGAAGGTCAGCAACCTGGCGTCACGCGGCGCGATATCGGCAACCAGCTCGAACAGTTCGCCAGTGACAGCAGACAGCGGATTGTCGCCGGGTTGAACCGCGCCCGATTCGATCGCGTGGGTGCGGCCGCGCAGCACCGCCAACTCAGAAACGGGATTGGCCCTCAGGCGTATGCCATGGGCCGTGGAAACAAGCGTGAGTTCCACAGGCAGTCCCATCATTTGGTTGAAGGGCATCTGCTGGTGAAATGGAACATCGCGTTCGGTCATCCGCGCCCAAGGAATGAGGATGCGACGGTCACCCGGGACGTCGTTGAACGTTTGCGACGCATACCACGCATTGCCGTGTTGCAGCGTGTGCGGCCCCGATTCGGGAGCGAACCGGCAGCCGTCGAAGCTGCCCACAAAGTACCGGCCGTTTGCACCGTGGAAAATCCAGCGCGTTTGCTTCGGATCTCCATCGACGGCCACTTCGAAAAACTCGGGACACTCGGAATCGCCGGGAATCGTCAACTGGCTCAGCTTGCTCCACTGCTTCAGGTCGCGCGATTCGAACAAGCCGAAATCGCTCTGATCAAGATACAGCGCCATGACCCACTTTTTTTCCGGCTCAAACCAGAATGCTTTGGGATCGCGATTCTCACGAATAATGTGCCTGACCACAGGGTTCTTCTCGTATTTGGTCCACGTGCGCCCGCGGTTGTTGCTGTAGGCAAGGCCCTGCGTGAAAGGACGGCCAGCCGCGGTGAACATTGCAACGAGTGGCGGTTCGTTCCCCGCTTGGAAACCCGCCGTGTTGTTCCAGTCGACCACCGCCGATCCTGAAAACATGGTGCCATGTTTGTCGGGATGCAGCGCAATCGGCAACTCGCGCCAATGCACCAGGTTGGTGCTCACCGCGTGGCCCCAATGCATATTTCCCCAGTTCCAGCCATACGGATTATGCTGGTAGAACAGGTGATACTCGCCCTTATAGAAGACGAGACCGTTGGGATCATTCAGCCAGCCCCGCCGCGAGGTGAAGTGAAACTGCGGGCGCTGCGCCTCGTCATACAGGCTGTCGCTGCCCTTGATTTCGTCCGACTGATCCAACGCGTTAAGCCCCACGGAATCCCGCCGAAGTTTCGCTGCGCGCACAGTGATCATCTTCCCTTTCAAATGGCTTATGTCCACGAATGCCCACCAGTCAGGCGTGCTGTCGGCAATCTCCAGGTCGAATTCCCGCTCGACTGTGCCCGCGACGATCAGTGACACGCGGCGCGTCGGAGCGCGGCTTTTTACCGGCAAGTGCAGGTAGCGCTTCTCAATCAACATCGTCCGCTCCACGTCCTGAGGCGGCAGCCATGCAGGCACCTCGCGATCTGTCAGGACAATCTGATCCACGTTAATGTGCCCCCATGTCCCGGCAGCCTCATCGACAATTTGAATGCGAGCGGTCCGGCCCAAGAACTCAACGACCTCCAATTGCTGCGGAGCCAGGCGTTCGCTGCCCCCCGAATGCACGTTCGGTCCCGTTGCGCTTCGCACGACTTTGCCGTCAACAACCAGGTTCAGGCATGTCTTGCCCGGCCAACCTCCACCCCCAATCAGGAACTGCAGAAACCGTCGTTCGATCCTGAACTCTGGAGAAGTCAGCGTTCCGACAGAGTCATCGCCTTTGTGGAAGGAATTCACGAAACCCTTGCCGAGGAATCCTTCAACCGGCATTTGATTGGGCAACATTCCCCGCGCCGGCCCGGCCCCAAAGGCACTGCCCACCGCCCGCCAGGGCGCATACGAGTCACCCTCAAAATCATCAATGACGATGTCGGCGGGTTGCGCTGAAGAATAAGCAGGCGCCGCGAGGAACACGAAAAGCGTAAGGAGCCATCGTGCTGCACTGGCGGTGGAAGCCGCTCCAGACAATTGAAGTTTGAAGGTCAACTTCGAGAACATGTTTGCGGCCAGCATCACTTGAACGCGCGCTTCAAGAACTTCAGGCCGTCCACAGCAATCTCATCGCGTGTCGGCTCGATCCTGCGCCAGATCGCAGCAGCGCGGGCAATGACTTTCACGTCGGGTGTGAATGATTCAATGACAATGAGGTCGTTGTATCCGGCATCCTTGAGCGCGATGCCGATCGCTTGCCAGTCCGTGTGATCATTGCCCGGTGTGCCGCGGTCGTTGCCGCACGCATGCACATGGCCCAAATGTTTTCCCGCCTTGCGAATGGCGGCGCACGGATCCTTCTCCTCAATGTTCATGTGAAATGTGTCGAGAAGGATCTTAAGGGCTGGACTGCCGACGGCTTTGAGCAATGCGAGGACCTGGTCGCATGTATTGATGAAATCGGTCTCGAACCGATTCAACGGTTCAACGCAAATCCGGCAATTCCGATCCTCGGCGTAGGCTGCGAGGTGCTTCAGATGTTGCACCACTGTTTTCCATTGCTTCCGGTATTCGGGGCCTGGAACGGCATCGGCGCGTCCCACGGACGAATACACTGGGCCGATTAGCGATGTGGATCCCAGCACGACCATGTGATCGAGAAGCGCCTCGATGTATTTCACCGACGCCTTCTGCTGTCTCGGCGTGCCGCGAAGGTCGCGATCGGGCCCAAAGCACGCGCACAACGATGTGCACGCAAGGCCGTGTCGATCCAGTTCGCGCCGCACGAATGCAGGATCAATGTGGCTTGGATGCTCAATGGCCATCTCAACCGAGTCGAAGCCCCATTCCCGAAATTGCCGAAATAGTTTCGTGCTGGCGTTCGTGAAGGGTGAAGTGAAGAGATAGGTATTGATGCCAAATTTCATACGCGACGCGGTGCAGACTAATCGCGCGCGAACAGGTGAAAAGGGAAATCCTCGGTTCCGCCCATCTTCTTGGGCACCCACAACTTCCTCGAATTGAACCCGTGCGCTGCCCTTGCGCTGGCGCGCAATGGCCATACTGTAATGCGATATGTCACAGCCCAATCCGGAAAAAATTGCGGAGCACTATCGCGGAATCCTCCAGGAGCTTGGCGCGGACGTTGAATCGGAGGGGTTAAGGGAAACCCCGCTGCGCGCCGCAAAGGCCCTGATCGAAATGACGGAAGGGTCACGCATGGGAACCGAGCAGCTCACGAAGATGTTCAAGGCCGAGTGCAAAGCTGCGGTTTGCCACGACATGGTGATCGTGGACGGCATCAAGGAAGTGGGTTTGTGCGAGCATCACCTTCTTCCAATCCTGATGGACATCACCATTGCCTATGTCCCCGACCAGAAGATTCTCGGCCTTTCCAAGCTTGCGAGGATCGCGGGCTACTTTGCGAGACGTCTCCAGAACCAGGAGCGGACTGCGCATCTGATTGCGGCATTTGTCGAACAGATTGTCGAACCGCTCGGCGTTGCCGTGTTGATCGACGGCAAGCACATGTGCGCAATGGCTCGCGGGGTGCGCGACACACATTCCGTGATGAAGGTCAACGTGATGCACGGCGCCTTCCAGAAGGATCAAAACCTCCGGAACGAGTTCCTGGCGCGGCTGAGATAACTGCGATCGACATTCGGCCGCAACGGCACGTTTGCCTCCGCAGGAGCGCCGACTTTCGGTCGGCTTATGACGTTGAAGGAACCGATCGCGCACGGTGATGGTTGCATCCCATTCGGACAGGACGCACGCCTGTCTAAACTCAGCGGCGCAATGCAAAACTGGAAGCGGCAAGCCGATTGCACGTCGGCGCTCGGAGACGAAGGCGCGCCAGCGTGCTAGCGCCGCATCTTGGTCACGATGAGAAGACCGAATCCCATTGCGACGAACGCGAAGGATGAAGGTTCCGGAACAACCGTTCCCGACAGGGTGATCGACCATTCCACGAGCTGCATCTCTCCGCCTTCTGACAAATCCGCGACAGCTAGCCGCCAATCGCCATTGCCCGGCCGGCCATTAAACACGTCCAAGAGGCTGGTGCGCATCGTTTCGATCGGATTCGTCCGGCCGTCGGGTTCGTAGGTTCCCGTCAACACGCCTGTGCCTGGATCAAACAGGTGAATGTCGCCATTCGGCGCGCCATCGCTAAACGTCACGTCCCAGCCGTCGTAGAAGAAACCGAACGGATTTGAATCTGTGACGCCAACGCGATTCAGCAGGACACTCGTAGGCCCCAGGTCGAGATTGAGCGAAAGAAAAATGTCGCTCGCAAAACCGTTGTCTGCGGGAGCTCCCACCAGGCGCAGCCCGACTTCAACGCGCGTCAGCGAAAGAATGGATGAATCGCTGACCGTCGCCGTAAACACCATCGGCGGATCGGACGGATCCTCGATGGCCGTGTTCACAGTGAAGGTCCGGGTCGCTTCGGTTATGTTCTGGGCGGAGCATGCGCCGGCAGAGCAAATCAGGGCCGCGACGCAGCTGAAAAAAATGGGCTTCATAAAACAGTTCATGACGAATGCAGATCAGGGATTTCTCACAGCGCGATAGAGGCGCCAGGGACTCTGCGGGTTCACATCGGTGTGGAGGAACAGGCCGTTGGTCGACGCCGTGTAAACCGCCAGCGGATCAAACTCGTTCCAGACGTAGGGCACGCCGGAATTGGTCGTGAACTGCACGCGATAACTGTGACCCGGCACTCCAATAAACGACAATCGGAAATCCTGTCCGCTCACGGCAATGTCCGCAGAGTTGGGATTGGCCCCTGACGGGAATCCGTTCACCTCCACAACGGACACGACATTCGTCGCAAATCCGGAACCATCGGTCACCGTGTAAGCGAAGCTCCCATTCCCCGCGTTGTTGGCCGGGGCCGTGTAGACGATGAAGTTGCCCGCAATCGCAACCGTCGCTCCGAGGGGCAATGCGTTTCCGACCGAATCGATGACCAAGGCATCACCTTCCACATCAGTATCGTTCTCCATGAGAGAGGCAGTGGTTGCCTTCGCAATACGGGTCGTTTTCGGACGAGTCATGTTGTCCGCACCCACCAGCGGAAGATCGTTCTCGGCTATGATGGAAATCAATACCGTCGCAGGCAGGCTTTCAGCCCCGTCGCTATCGGTCGCTGCAAACGTGAACGAATCGCTTCCGAAATAATTCGTGGCAGGCGTGTAGATCACAGCGGGCAAGGTGCCGCTGATCACGCCGTTGGTGGGACCCGCAATGATCACCCAGTTCGTTATGGAATCGTTGCCCGCATCGCTGGCAGTCAGGGTCAGGTTCGCAACAACGTCCTCGAGGTTCGTGACAGTTTGTGAAATCGCCACGGGCGCAAGGTTTGTGACAACAAGAGAGAAGGATGCCGCGTTCGTGCTGACGCCGTCGCCTGCGTGAATCACGACTGTCTGGCTTTCATCGGGACCATCGGCGGCATTCAAATACCACGTCCACGTGCCCGCCACGTCACTGCTGACGTTTCCGGCAGATGCCGAAACGGAGACGTTTGCGTTGCCTTCCACATCGGCGAAGGTGCCCGAATTGGTCACCCAATCTCCTTCGCCGATTTCGAATGAAGCAATGTTTGCTGCAATCGAGGGCGCCGCATTGACAACAACAGCAGCGCTCGGCCCCGCACCCGCCGCGGTGTTCGTTGCCAGATCACTCGCAGTTCCCGCAGCGACGCTGATGGTCAATGAACCGCTTCCCGAAATATTCGTGATGATCACGCTCCGGGTATTGAGTCCGGAACCCGTCACCAAAACGGAACCCGCTGCGGACCCCGTCTGTCCGACAGTCACATCCTGCGCCGCCAGGGTGATGGCATCGGCACCTCCGTAAGTAATGACAAATTCAACCGGTCCGGCGCTCGTTTCCGCAATGGACGGAGCACCAATGCTGATGGAAGGCGGCGTCGTATCCACAACGGTGATCTGAAAGGGCTTCTCCAAAGTTCCACCGCTGTTGTCATCGGCCTGGATTCGAACCGAATACGTTCCCGCGGCCATGGCAGACGCGTCATTTGCGCGGAGGCTGGAGTCAGAAATACTAAACAGCGCGTTGTCTGCGTCCCCGCCCCCTGCAACCAGCGAATACACGAACGACGAACTGTCAACATCGGAACACGATAGTTCGCCAACCATTGCGTTTACACCTGCGCTCTGGTTCACCGGTGCGCCAGAAAACACAATGTCAGTGGGAGCATCGTTCGCGTCTGTCACCTGGATCGTCATAGTGGCTGTGTTGAACAATTCGCCGGGACCATCGTCGGTCACTTGAACCGTGAGCACGTAGTTGGTGGTGACTTCAAAATCAAGCGCTGCGGGGTTGGCAACGGTCAGTTCGCCCGAAGCAACGTCCAATGCGAATGCGTCTGCCGCATCGCCCGACACAACTGCGAAGGTCAACGTGGTGGCAGGATCCGGATCGACTGCTGACACAACTCCAACAAGTGCTCCCCCGACGCTGTTCTCGCTCACGGTGAAAAGCTGGTTGGTGATGGAGGGCGCGTCGTTCACGGATGTCGATACCACCGAACCACCGACATTGGTCGTGGTCACGTAACCGTCATCCAGCAAGAGCGCAAAGGTGACCGTTTCCGTCGAACCGGCGGCGACACGATTCGGCGCCGGAATGAATGTGATTCCTTGAATTACAAGGTTAATATCCCCCGGCGTCCCGCTCATTTCGTAAATGCCCGCAGAACCTTCGACAAAGTCCCCCAGGTTGCTCAACTGTCCCCTCGCGGGTTCGTCGATCAGAATCACCGCGGAAACAGTCTGCGTGGGTGAATGTAAATCTGTAATGGTTGCGCTGCTGAACGGGGCCAGCCACGAGTTGTCAGTCACAGGTTGTGCCATGCCCACTCCTGCGATTGCGGGGGCAGCGTTCAACAGTATTTCGTAGTCCTCCACTTCTCCATTCGAAGCCAGGCCGCGCGGGGTCAAGTCAGAGTCACTGCTCAGCCGGAAACGCGCATACGAGCGGCCGCCCGCCAGTAGGTTGGGCACTGCAACAGCGACAACGTTGGTTCCCGCCGAAACTGAAAGATTCGTCGCGACCTGCTCCGCGGCATCGTCCCAATCCCCGTCCGCGTTCCAGTCAAACCATGCATTAAGCAGTCCGCTTGCGCTGGATGTGACACGCACATCGGTGATTGTGTTTCCGTTGAAGACCACCGGCAAAAGCACTCCATCCTCATCCTGGTCGCCGTCGGCCGGGGCCGCCGGTGCACCGTCAGTCTCAATGTCAGGCGGAACCTCCCCGAGGAACAGCGTCACGCCACCGAAAGGCAGCACATGTCGCGCGCCATCGTTAACAAGCAGCACGGGATATGTCGCAGGAGCGTCGCCGAAATCCAGTTCTGCATCAACAGACGTGACCGTGGCATCATTCAGCGGAAACGAATCAGGATCGTCCGTCACCTTCGCCGCAAGATTGTTCGCGGTGAATGTCCCTTGGTTGGTGATCGCAAAAACACCCGGAGGAAGCGGATCATTGATCGTGACTTCGCAGACGATCGTCACCACCTGTCCGCTGGGAAGGTCTCCGATGTTCAATGCGATCTGTCCTGCCGCAGGTGAGAGAGCTGACGCGAGGGTGAGCGCGATGAGCGAGAGGAGTTGGCTGAAGCGTATCATGGAAATTGTTTTTCGGGTTGCGGTGTTGCGGTTACGGAGTGGGACATGCAACCCCGCCGAGGAAGCTCCCGCTTGCCGTTACGGTTTCCGCACCGATGTTCTGCGCGGCGATGAAGTTCGCCACCGCCGTCGTATCGACGTCACCGCCACCGTATCCTGGCAGCCGGATCGTGCAGGTGGATACCACGCGCCTCAGCCGGATATCCGGCCCGCCTGGCCCGCCGTCACCCGATCCTGCGGTCGTGTTGTTTCTGATGTCCACGCACGCGGAGTAGGCGTCACCCGTCGAGGCGCCCATCTCGAGATAGATACCGCGCTTGAAGCCGAGAACATCGAACGTGGAGGGATTTGCGACGGTGTTGTTGATAACAGACGCATTGATAGTTCCGTTGAAGCTGCCTTGCGCGGTCGCGAGGTAAATTCCGAAGTTGCTGTATTGCCGGATCTGGTTGTTATCGATGGTAACGTTTTGCGTGCCTGTTCCATTGACCACCCGCACCTCAATTCCACTCGCCTCTCGCGATCCGGAGCTGTCGGTTGCAGCGAGACCGATTGTGTTGTTGCGAATCCGGCCCGTGAATGTTCCCGAGCCCGTTTGCAGCGCCACAAGAATGGCATCGCCGCGAGCGCCGCGGAACGTATTGGCATTGATGTCGTAGGTGAGCTGCGGATTCGCCCCAACAACCCCGCCGCCGGAAACCGTGATGCCGCCGCCGCCCACTGCAATCGCTGAATGGGTGTTGATGCACAGGTTGTTGCTGAACACCAGGTCGCCCGTTGAGGAATTGCCGAGGTCGAACTGGAACACATCACCGCGTGCGCCATTGAACGTGCTATTCACAATGCTTGCGTTCAGCACCGCGAAGTTCTGCGCCTGGATCAGCAGCGAATTGTCGCCCGAAGCTGTGCCGTTCAATCCAAAAGTCACGTTCGCAACGTTCAGCCGGTTCAACGTCCCGGTTGAATTGATCACGCGCACATTATCTTCAAATCCACCCGAGATTGTGCAGTTCAAAATCGTCGCGGTGCCCGTGAGATTCCTGAAGCTCACGCACGCGTCGTCATTCGCCGCGTCGCCGTCTCCAAGCGCGTCCGCAGCGCTGTTGCCGTTGACCCCGTTGATGATGGAATTTGCGAGCGTGAATCCCGACACGCTGGAACCGTAGATCGCCCGATTTTGGAAGTCGTTCATTTGCAGGTGGGACAGTGAAACGCCCACGCAATTGTTCAGGTAAACACCCGTTCCCTGCCCCGTTGAACCATCGCTGCCGCTCTTGTTGGCAATGGTTCCGCCGGAACCCGCGCTCCCCGTTCCAGTGACGGTGAGTCCTCCGCTGCTTCCCGTGTTGTCGAGAATGATCCCTGTGTTGGACCCGCCGTTGGATGTGATGCGCCGAAAAGTCAGACCGCTCGATCCAATCGTGGAATTCGCCACATTGAGCGCAGTTCCAGTGGTGACATCGATCGTGTTTGCCGAACCTGTAACGTTGATCGCGGCCGCGCCACCCGTCACGCTGAACCCCGCACCGGACGTGGCGTCGATGTTCAGCGCCCCGCCAGTGAAGTCAATGGTCGTGCCGCTGTTGTTTGCAAGCGTCGCCGCCGCATTGGCGCCGGTATTCAGGTTCACTGCGGAACCCGTGAACTGGATTGTCTTCGTGGAGCCAGTGTTATTGTTTTGGACCAGGATGCCCGTGCCGCTGTTGTGCAACGTGCCCGACAGCGTGATCGTCCCACCTGTTCGGTTTTGAATCTCTACAACGCGGCCTGTCGTGTTCGTGATGTTTGCATCACAAGCGATCGTTCCGTTGCCGCCCGAAACGGCGAACGCCGTTCCAGAGGTGCTGTTGATCGAGTTGTTTCCCCCAGAAATCGTCACGGCACCGTCCCCGCTCAGACTTGCCGCAATGCCTGTTGTGGTGTCGATGTCGAGACCGCCATTCAGGAATTGAATTGTTGCGCCTGCATTGTTGGCGATCGTCATTGCCGTATTCGAGCCGGTGTTCAGCTGTTTCAGCGTTCCCGCAAAGGTGATGGTGGATGAACCCGAGACGTTATTTTGCAGCAGGATCCCCGTGCCAGAATCCACAATCACCCCTGGCAGCGAGACGCTCCCGCCGCTGAGATTCTGAACAACGATCGATCGTCCGCCAGTGTTTGTGATTGAACCCGCATAGGTAATCGTGGGCGCGCCTTGATCGACGTGGATGTCTGTTCCGCTCGCACCGCGGATAAGTCCGTTGGTCACTGTCAACGTGCCGCTGAGATTCACCAGTCGCATGCCCTCTCCCGGGCTGTTGGTTGAGCCAAGGATTGAAATCGTCGCCGATACGGAGCCGCTGCTGAGATCCAGAGCCGCCCCGCCATTTGCGGTGACTGACACAGTGCTTAACTGGACGCTTGCGAAGTTCGTTCCAGCAATGCCCTTGCCGTTCAACGGGTTCACATCCAGCCCGCGAACGACGTTGTTGGTGGACAAAACAATTGCAGTCCCCGATGCAGGAGAAATTTTTGGCCTTGCGACAGCCGTTTCCAGGGTCTGGCCTGCGACCACGAGGTCGACGCCCTGCCCGGTCAGCTTTTGTTCCGCTTCCAGCCGCAGCGAGGAATCATAGGTTCCGGTGCGGACGTAGATGTAATGACCAGTCCCATCCACATCGCCCGCGCCGCCATTTCCATTCAAGCTGGTGAAGTTCTGGAACGGCTGCGTCGAGCGGCCGTCGCCACCCGGTGCCGCGTTTGCATCCACATACCAAACCATCTCGGCCACGGTCACAGTCACCAGGCCGGCGCTCTTTGCGCCTCCCGAATCCGTGATGCGATAGGAAAACGTGTCAGTCCCGGTAAAGCCCGCCGCGGGCAGATACGTGAAGCTGCCATCGGCATTGTTCACTACGACCGTGCCGCCGTTTGCGGTTGTTGTGTCAAACAGGTCAACCATGACTGCGTTTCCATCGGCGTCGCTGTCATTCGCAAGAACACCTGCCGCCGCGTTCACCGTGAGGAGCGTATTGCCTATCGCGTTGTACGAATCAGGACGCGCCACAGGCGACGTGTTGACCGACACAACCGAAACATTCGTTCCGAGATCACTGCCAAATTGCAGCCCTTGCAAATCAGTTCCCGAGCTGTTCGTCAAAACAACCGTATAGCGAATCCGGTCGCCCGGGCTTATTTTGCCGTCATTGTCGGCGTCGAGCACCAATTCATCCCGCATGACGGCGCTGAGCCCGATCGGCGCGCTCGACGAGATCCAGTTGGGATTCCCAACGAGGGTTCCCGTGCTCGCTCCGGCTGCGGCCGCAGCATCCGCGGTCGACGCGCCCGAACCTTCATCGAAATGGTAATAGACGACCAATCCAGGTTCCGAGCCGTTCACGCGGTGGTGCATCAACAGCTGGATGTGTTCGGTCGATCGCGGCGTGTTCCAGACGCGGACTTCGTCAATGCTGCCGGGGAAATAATTGTCAACCCGTCCGATATTGCCGAGGGGCGTTGCATAAGGAACTGCCACCACGTTTGTGGAAAACACAACGGCTCCGTTCAGAAGGAGTCTATAAGTGGCGCCGTCGTACGATGCCGCCACGTGATTCCAATCATTCGTGCGAAGCAGGCCGGCCGGCGTTGTCGCAGAAATCCAGTTTGTCCCGTCGCCGAAGCCGGCATGCAGCCCGCTTTGACCATGGATCCAAAGGCTCGGCGCACGCTGCGCGGAATCGCCTGGCTGGAATCCAAGGATTCCGTGATACAAATCATCGACCGGTTGCGGGAGGATCCAGGCCTCGATGGTGAAGTTCGTGCCGAGGGTCGGCGGGTTGGCCACGCTTACGTATTGGCTGGAGCCATCAAAGTTCAGCGCCTGGCCGGGACCTCCCGATTGCGCCGAACCGCTGGACGCGGCCAAAAAACAAAGGACGACCGCAACAGTGCGCAAAAAGAAAGCCAGTTTCATTATTGTTAACTCGACGTGAGGTTCTGTATTGGCGATCCGGCAGGAAACTTTAGGAGAGTGTTGGAGAAAGAGTTGCCGGACGACGAAAGAACTTCAATTGACGCGCGCCGTCCGGCAGTCTTCATCCATGCCAGAACTGCCAGCCAGCCGGAATCGCGGCGCATGCGTGCGCGATCTGGCCTTGCTCCTGCCTGACCTGGAAAGCGGGGGACATTTCCTCGCGCCGCATCTGGCACACTATTCGTCAGATCCGAACACAATCGTTCTGGCGCTTGTTCGCGGCGGCGTCCCGGCCGCAATCGCGATCGCCAGCAGCTTGCGCCTTCCAATCGACGTTGTCCTCGTGCGAAAACTGTTTGCACCCGACGGCCCGTACCTGCCCGTCTGCGCTGCATCTGTCGGCGGCCGCACGGTGCTCGATCGCCGCTTGCCGACTCTCGCCGAAAAGCCCAAGCCGGGAATCAAACAGTTCGTTGAGGACGCCTTGGCATCGCTCGCGGACCGAACCCAACTGTGTCGCGGCGATTGCCCGCCGCTGGACATTCGAAATCGAACGGTGCTCCTGATCGACAATGGCGCGCGGACCGGCGGAACCATACGTGCGAGTGTTGATGCGATGCGCCAGCTTGCCCCAGCGAAGATCGTTGTGGCCATTCCCGTTGGTTCCGTAGAATGCCGCGCGATGCTCAAGAACACCGCTGACGAACTGATCTGCCCGGCCTGGCACGATCGCTTCGGCCACGTGGGGATGTGGTACGCGCGCTACGACGTTCCAGCGCTTGAAGAAATCCAGCGCCTGACGAACAGTGTGCCACGCGCCCTTGCTGTCGAGCGCAATTCGGGGAGAAACACTTCAGCGGAGATCGGATCCGCCGATAAGGCGTGAACACTTTGTCCGAACAACAAAAAACGGCCGTTGCTTTATATTCGCGTTGAAAAACCTGAGCAAAGAAGATTTCGCGCAGGCGCTGCAGCAGAAGTTCATCCTGCGAACAGGCGGCGAACAGACGCTTGAACTGTCGCTCGTGGCCGTCACTCACCTGACGCTGCATCCCGTCGAAAAAGGTCCGATTCGCGACGAGCCGTTTTCGCTGATGTTCCACGGCCCGGTGACTCCGTGGGCACGACAGCACACCTACCGCCTGGAGAATGAAACCCTCGGCGAGGTCGATATTTTCCTCGTTCCCCTCGGATTGAGCGGGAGCCACATGCAATACGAAGCCGTGTTCACCTGAACCAGGAGTCCATCCATGTCCGAACCATTCCTTTCCGAAATCAAAATCTTCTCGTTCAACTTCCCGCCCAAGGGCTGGGCCCTGTGCAATGGCCAGTTTTTGCCGATCAACCAAAACCAGGCATTGTTCGCGCTGCTTGGAACGACCTATGGCGGCAATGGTCAGACGACATTCGCCCTCCCCAATCTTCGCGGCCGCGTGCCCATCCATATGGGAAATGGCCACACCCTCGGCGAACAGGCGGGCAGCACATCCGTGACGGTGAACATCCAGCAATTGCCAACGCATCTGCATGCGGCAATGGCCGCCGACAATCCGTCCGACCAATCCGCCAATCCGGCCGGCAACTATCTCGGCCCGGTGAACAATCTCTATTCGGCGCCCACGCAGTTGGTGACGCTCCACCCTGGAACGGTATCGAGTGTCGGCGGAAGCCAGCCGCACAACAACATGATGCCGACGCTCGTGCTGAACTTCTGCATCGCATTGCAGGGCATTTTCCCGTCGCAAAACTGAACCCCCTAAATCGTAAATTTTTATGCCAGAACCAATGGTTGGAGAAATCAGGATGTTCGCCGGGAATTTCGCGCCGAATGGATGGATGTTTTGCGAAGGCCAGTCGCTTCCCATCTCGGAAAACGAGGTCCTTTTTCAATTGATCGGAACCACATACGGCGGCGACGGCGAGGAAACGTTCAACCTGCCAAACCTCGCCAGCCGCATCCCGGTTCACATGGGAACGGGCCCCGACGGCACGACTTACCAAATCGGCGAAATGTTCGGGACCGAACAGGAGACACTCGCGGTCCAACAGATTCCGAATCACACCCACCCGTTCACTGCCAGCACCGCGAACGGAACCGCGACGAATCCGCAAGGCAACGTGATTGCCGGCAGCACTTCATCCGTCAAGCCTTACATCCTGGATGCGCCCTCCACGCAGATGAACGCGGCAATGGCCTCCCCGGCTGGCGGAAGTCAGCCGCACGAAAACACGCAGCCATTTCTCTGCATCAACTACATCATCTCGTTGTTTGGAGTTTTCCCGCAACAAACCTGAATCCCTATGTCCGACCCATTCGTTGCTGAAATTCGTATCTTTCCTTTCAATTTCCCTCCGACGGGCTGGGCTTTCTGCGATGGACAGCTCATGCCGATCAGCCAGAACACGGCCCTTTTTTCGCTGCTCGGAACGGTTTATGGCGGCGACGGAAAATCCACCTTCGCCCTGCCCGACCTTCAGGGGAATGCCGCGATGCAGCCTGGCCAGGGACAGGGCCTATCGCTGCGTGATCTCGGCGAAATGAGCGGAGTGGAATCGATCACACTCCTAGTCTCGGAAATTCCGTTTCATACCCACGCGATTTCCGCCAACAACCTCGATCCTGCCAACGCATTGGTTCCCGAGCCACAGATGAGTTTGGGCGTGCCGACAGGCGGCGTGCTTTACGCCACCAGCGGTTCCGGTCCGACACTGACCCCCATGGCGTATCAGACGCTGCCCCCTGCGGGAGGAGGTTTGCCGCACAACAACATGCAACCTTACCTGACGCTGAACTTCTGCATTGCGATGCAGGGAGTCTTCCCGCAGCGCCCTTAAATCACATGCCTGACGCGATTGGGCTGCGTCCTGCCGAACCGGCCGACGAACCCTTCCTCCTGAGAGTATATGGTTCCACCCGGGCAGAGGAACTGGCACAAACGAATTGGAGCGTGGAGGAAAAGAGCGCGTTTGTGCAGATGCAATTCAGCGCGCAAACGCAATTCTACCAGGAAAATTACGAGGGTGCTGAATACCTGATTGTGCTTTGTGACCAGCGCCCGGGCGGGAGATTGTATGTTCATCGCACCCAGGAGGAAATCCGCGTCATGGATATCGCGCTGCTCCCGGAATTTCGCGGAAAAGGCATTGGAACTCTCTTACTGAACCAACTGTTCGCGGAAGGTCGATCGAGTGGAAAGTCAGTTGGAATTCACGTCGAAATCTTCAACCCGGCTGTCCGACTCTACCAACGACTTGGATTTCGGAAGATGGCCGACAAAGGTGTCTACCACTTTTATCAGTGGTTCCCCGATTCTCAGGTCAAGCAGCTCGATTGAAGAGCACTTCGTAATATCGGCCGTTCCGCCCCTCGTGCTGCGGTACCATGAAGACCGCGATCGCACCAACCTCGTCGTGTTTCAGTTCGTGGATTCCCTGTGGCAGCACCTGGTTCGCAGGACCAGTGAATCGCAGGGAAAAACTTCGTCCTTGTGGGTCCGCGTTAATTCGCTCTGCCGAGATCAATTTAAGCGCCATCGCATCTGCGGTTGCGCCGCTGACGATGAAGTCGCTGTTCACAAGGGGCGTGAATCGTCCCACGTGCAAATCAGCCAAGCGGTTCACTCCAGCGCGCTTTAGCAACAGGGCTGGAGAGATGACCGCGGCAAAGAGCGCCGTCAATGAACCCATTGCAAGAAATTGTCGTCGCGTTTTCATAGTAGCACGTGGTGCGTCTCTCATCGGCCTTATCAGCCGCCGCTGAAACGCTTTCTTGAATCCGCGCGGCCGCGCGCACATCCGGTTCGATCCGGCAGTGCTATGTTACAGCATGCAACAGGCAGAATTGTTCGGTGCAGCGCCAAAGCCGAGACCCGTGGAGATTCCAGGCTTCGTGATTCGCGAGGATTACGTCGACGCTCGCGAGGAAAGTGAACTGCTGGCGAACGTGAACGATGGCCCCTGGGAGACGGATTGGCGGAGACGGATCCAGCAGTACGGGTTGGGCTACGCAGGCCAGCACGGCGGTACACCAGTTTGGGTGCACGACTTCCCTGAATGGTTGATGCCGCTCGCGCGGCGGGTTGGCCTCGATGCCCACATGGAGCGACTTCGGGAGAATTGCGTCATCAACGAATACATTCCTCCCCAAGGGATCGCGCCGCACAAGGACTACGGTAGTTTCGGACCCACGATCGCGTGCGTCAGCCTGGGTTCCGACATTGTGATGGACTTCAAACATCCTGCCCGAAATCTTCGGGTGCCCGTGTTTTTGCCTGTGCGCAGCCTTTGGGTGATCTCAGGACCCGCCCGAACCGAATGGGAGCACGGAATCGCGCCGCGGCTGAACGACGTGATCAACGGCGAACGACGGCGTCGCGCGCGGCGGGTTTCCATCACATTTCGCACTGCCCGCGACCCGCGGCTCATTCCCCCGCGTTTTTGAGGATTTCCGGACCGCCTCTCCGTGCGGCTATCCAACAACTTTTTGTTTTTTTGGCAACATTCTGGGTTGCTAGCTAGGTCGGATCTCTCCGTGGTTTGAGGGCTTTCATCGCGCATGCGAAGAGGCGAGGAAACCACGAAACACACCAACCACACGAAAAGGAGGAGGCCATGAATTTCACCGCACTAACAAAGAGGTTGCGCGCACGGAAAGCCGCTGGGCTTTCCAGGAGCGAAACGGCTCGCAACGTGCCGAGCGGTGACTCCACCGTGGCGAGACCAGAGAGGATTTTTTGTTATAGTTCGTTGGCAGTTTCTCGCCGGGAACCTGCATTGCCAGACTGGAAGGGGGGTTGGGACACGGCGAGAAAGAGAAGCTCGCGTCTGTAACGTTTGTCATATTGAAAAAGGGATCAATTTTGGTTCTACAATGGCTCCTCTCAATGATTCCTGTCTCAAAGAGCATCGCGCATCCCGCGTACACGCTCGGGGTGCAGGCATGGACGCCTTGCGCCTCTTTTCTTGTGAACCACATCACCAACCCGTGCTTCAAACCATGAAAATGAAACCCTAGATGCGAAACGGCTCACGTGCCTTTACGCTGATCGAACTGCTGGTCGTGATCGCCATTATCGCAATCCTCGCTGCCATGCTTCTACCCGCGCTGTCAAAAGCGAAGTATCGAGCCAAGGTCACAAACTGCACTTCCAACTATAAGCAGTGGGGAATCATGGCAAACATGTATGCGGGGGACTCAAAAGACAACCTGCCAGGCGCGTCGTTTCCTGCGGTCGGTGCGGGTGGCAATCCTTGGGACATCGGCGTCGGGTTCACGCCAGCCGTGGCTGCGTACGGGCTGACTGTGCCGATGTGGTTTTGTCCCGCCCGCGATGCGGAAACCCTGGCGCAATACACCGCGGCCAAAACACATCTGGGCCGGGAAATGAGGACCATTACAGACCTGAACAGCTATCTGGCGAGTTTTTTTGGTGGCGGCTTCGTTATCATGAACCACAACCTTTGGATCCAGCGCGGCGGATTTCCCGCACCCGCAGGGATTGCTCAGAATACTGACCCCGGGAGGTACGGCTTCCCAAAGAAGACTACCGACCGCGCAAGCGCGCACGTTCCATTCCTTAGCGATTCGTGCTTTTCCGGGTATGGATCCCCCGCTGGCCTGAATTCGGCAAATATCAACGTCAAAGGCGCCAACAACGCAGCGAGCATCATTCCCGCTAAAAAGTCGTCCGGGCACGCCCCCAGCGGGGTGGGATCGATCAGTGTGAATCTCACGTTCGCCGACGGCCACGTTGAATCTCATTCGCGGGCGCAGCTGAGAGGCGTCTACACTGGGGATAGCGGAAGCGGCTGGTTTTATTGAATTGAACACGAAGGCAATCGGTTCGCGTCTACCGGGCGTTAAGGCGAGAGTTGAAACAAGGCTTTGATACTTGCGGTGGCGATACAGATACCTAACCAACAGGGCACGAATTTTCCAGAATTCATCCCCGGAGGATATATGGGCGGCTTGCTCAACCTCCGTTTCGTCTGCGGGCTCCTGTTCAATGTTTTTCCGTTTCAGCGTCCCTTTTGCACCCCCGGGCCCTCGGCAGGGTTGCTGTTCGAAGACTGCTGGGATGGCAGTCGAATGACCGCATCAAAGGCAGGCTTCGGCTGCTTTTTTCTGTCGAACAACAATGGGTAATTCGTTCGACGAGGAACTGGATAGTCGTTCTTCCAGGACATGCCGTCATGGATTCCCCAAAGCGTCACCCGCGCGATGGCGTGGCGTTTGCGATGGAAGATCTCGAACAATTCCCTGTAGCGCGCGGCCAGTTGATCCTGCATGTCGTCGGGCAGACCGGCTGAATACGGATCGAGAAAGCTTTTGAATTCCTCCTCCTGGAATTGTGCGTGGCTCATCACGGTGCCAATAACCTGCCCTTCCTTCGTCAGCGGCAGGACATCCACATCCAGTTCAGTGATCATTACCTTGATCCCCAGCGCAGCATACGCATCGATGGCTGCCTCTATGTATTCCGACTTGGGGTAGTTCAGCCCCCAATGTGCCTGCATGCCCACGCCATCAATCCTGATGCCTTCCTTCTGCAGCATCTTTACCATGCGAACGATCCCATCGCGCTTTGCGGGACGCCAGGCATTGAAATCGTTGTAATAAAGTTCAGCGTTGGTGGCGTATTGGCTGGCAAATCGGAACGCGTGTTTGACCAACTCATCCCCACTCCCGACGGCATTGACCCAGGTAGTGGGACGATACGATCCGTCATTGTCGATCACCTCGTTAACCACATCCCAGGCATGCACGCGGCCAGCGTAACGGCCGGCCACAATTTCGATATGCCGCCGCATGCGTTCGATCTGGGCTTCCCGGGTATTGCGCTGTCCCTGTTCGTCCAGGAAAAACCAGGCGGGTGTCTGGTTATGCCATACGAGCGTGTGCCCGACGATAAACATGCCATTGGTTTCCCCGAACGCGACGAACGCATCCGCAGGTGCAAAGTTGTAAACGCCGGGCCGCGGATTGATTGGCTCAGCCTTCATGACGTTCTCCGCGGTGATGCTATTGAAGTGCGTTAGAACAATCCGCCCGGATGCTGCATCCGCGCCCGAAACAATCGCCTCATTTACGGCTGTTCCCATGAGAAAGGCGTCCTTGTAGGCATTCTTCAGTGAAGGACCAGGTTCCGCGGCGGAAACGCAGGCTGCCGCTCCGGCCAGAACCAGTGCGGCAATCAAATTTTGACGAAGCACTTTGTCGCGAGAATGGAAGAGGTGCATGCGCCCTGTCATGCAGGACATCGTGCCCTTTGTCGAGAATTTGAATCGACCATCGAAGCGCTACTTCGAAGCTTTTGCCTGCGGCTCTTCGCTTGCGGGTTGCAGTCTCTCCAGCGCGCTGAGTCTGCTTTCCGCCTTGCTTAGGTCGCCTGCGATGATCGCATTGAAGATCAAGTCCAGTTCACCGCGAGCCGCCTTTCCCACCCGTCGCAGGTCGTATAATCTTCGGGCCAGCCTCAAGTGCCTGGATTCATGGCTGAACGCGGGCTGCAAATGTTTACGCCGCAATTCCTGCACGATTTCAAGGTCGCGGTAACCGTACTCCAAAGTCGGTTCGACGATCGTGCCCTCGCCGTAATCATTCCATGTCACAATCTGCGCAATGAAGGAATCGTTCGTAAGCGCGCGCGTCAGCGTGTCGCGAAACGTTTCTCCGCCGCGATCACCCAGGTATCCCCAGTAGTCGCGCATGCCAGCCTTGCGATAGACGTCGTGGAACCGGGGAAAGGCGCTGCTGATGTATGCAGGCCAGGACCTCCCATTCTGCTGGAAGCCCGTGAGGTAGCCCTCCAGTGCCGACTCCGATAGCACGCCCCTGGTTCCAGGTGCGCGGCTCAACCACATCGGCGGCCAGTTGAAAGCCCCGACACCAACGGGCAGTCGGTTGTCCTCCGTGAAGAGTGCTGGCTCGGTTTTGAAAACCGACAAAATCTGCACCCATTCTGCGTCAGCGTGAAAGTACTGCGGACCGAAGTTGAGAAGAACCGGCCGGCCGTTCCATCGGAGGTAAGTTTCGTCTCCGAAATAGTTCGTCTCCAAATACCGCATCATCGACTGCGTGTGTGGAATGGCATCTTCCGCCTTGATGAATCCGCCTTTTATTTTCTGCTGCACCGTTTGATCTTCAAAGCAGATGCAGAACTTCAATCCTGCACGGCGGGTGACCTCGAACAACGCAGCCGTCCGCTGGTTGTTGATGCCATAATCGAGGAAATCATCCGGTCCATACCAATCGACGATCACGCCATCAATCCCCGCCAGCTTCATCAACAGAACGTGGTATTCAAGCACGGCAGGATCGGCGGAGTCGTACGGACCGATGGATGGATAATACCATGACGCAATCTCCCGTTCCCCCGACGCAGTGATCCGGTCAGGATCGAAATGATCCATCGTCCAATGCCAGCCCCACGCAGCGCTGTGTGGTTTCGCCACGTACCACGGCATGTAATAGGCCATGATCGCCTTGGGTGCGGCATGCGCGGAAAGCGCGAGCGTCAGAAACAACAGCCAGCAGACGAGGCTGTTTCGCTGAAAGAAAGGCGCGCGCATTACGATGACCTGTTGTCAGGAACCCGGCGGCCTGTGTCAACGCTGGAGTAGAACGTTCCCGTCGTGCGACTACTCCTGCAGCACGCGAACAAAACCAGTGTCGCCAGCAGGAAGCGTGACGGCGGTGGATGTCTGCGCGCCCCCAGACGGAATCCCCGACGCAAGGACAGTGCCGAAAGAACCTGGCAGGGTTGCGGAGTAAATGACGGAATAAGTCATCGCGGGGCTCGAGGTCCAAACCAGCGTGAGTGCGCGAGTTGCTCGATCATACTGCGTCGACGTGATCATCGGCGGCGTTGCAACAGAACCGGACACCGTGATGGAACCCGAGGTCAGCAAGTTGTCTTCCCACGCCAGGCCCACCGGAAGCGGTGGAAAGGTTTGCAAGTCAAACGCGCCGTCGTAATTGGTTGCCGAAAAAAACTTGTACGTTGTTCCCGGAGTCGGAACCGCGCCGGTGTTGATGACGTTAAGATTTCCATCGTAATACAACGTCAGAGGATTCGTCGGATACGACTGAAGAATGAGTTGATTGGTATTCGCCAGATCGAAGATCAAGGTGCCAGTCAGAGTGGGCGTGTTCGTGGTCAGCGTGATCGTGGTTCCAATGAGGTAGCTTCCGCTTACGGTCATGGTCGGAATTCGGATTGGCTTGCCGGTAATCACCCCGCTTCCCGCGAACGTGATGCTGCCATAACCCCGTCCCACAATGAGGTTGTCGTTCGTGAGGCTTCCGCCAACTCCCCACTGGATCACGTCGGATATGTTCCAGCCGATGGAGTCGCTCCCAATGAGCATGTTGCCGCCGAAATAATTCGATCCGCTGGCGCCATCCAGGTCGAGGAGCAGACCTCTCATGGTCGTATTGCTGGTAACCGTCAGGTTGAACGACGACACATCCCAACTGCTGTTGGTTCCCATGATCAAATCACCACCCACGAAAATGTCGGCTCCCTGCTGCACCTTGATCCTTCCGAGCACTGACAGATCGCCTGCAATATTCATTGGCACTGGTCCCGAACCGGGAATGGCTCCGTTGAAGAAATCGTACTGATTGGTGGAAAGATTCCGAATGATCAGGTGGAAGTAGTCGGTTCGCTTTGCCCAGAATGCATTTCCTTCATAAATGACCGTCGAACCCGGCGCAGTGGCGTTGAGTGTCGATAGAGATTGCGCTCCTTGCGCCCCAAATTCATCCCCCCGCAACGTCAACGTCGCATCCGGCGCGAGCGTAATCGTGCCGCTGCCATAAACATATCCAGCCGTCGCGTTCGTCGTGATCGTCACAACGAAAGGCGCTTCCACGTCCACACTGTCGTTGGTGCCGGGAACAATCCCGTTCGGCCATGGTGCGTCGGGCACCGTCGAACCCCATTCTCCGCTGCCAGAAGCAGTAATGTCGTCCGCGGGACTGGAGAACATGGAACATGCAAGGGCGCACAGACCGACAAAAACGAGACGATTGGATTTCATGAAGCGGGAAGTTCGAATCAACGGCTGAACGGTTGGAGTTCGATATCGGCGGAAGCCGCCCGTACGGGGCGGCTTCCATCCTTAAAGGCTCAGGCCTTCGCGCGACGGGCGAAGACGAACCCGACGAAACCAATACTGGCCAGCGCAAACGACGTCGGCTCGGGAATTGCCGATATGGTCAGGCTGTTAAATGTAATATCGTAAACGCCCCCGCCCGGAACGACGGCAGGATCGATCAACAGGTTGAACCCCGTGATCTGGCTGGTACCAGTGTTGACGCCTGCCTGCATCGCAGCGGTAAGCGGAACGGACATTGTCAGGGTGTTGCCCTGCCATGTGGCGGTGCCCACGTTTCCGTTTTCCCAAGCGCCATTGTCCGTGCCGAACATTCCCGTATAGGTGCCATAGAACACATCCGAGTTTCCCTGGTTGTCACTGAGGAGAAACTTCACGCCGAGCCAGGAGTCGGTGCTGTTGATGTTGTTCAGCGTGAGGCTCAGATTCACCTGGCTGGGTGCCACATCGAGCAACTGCTGGCCGGCGAGCGGGATGGAATAGTGGCCGCTCCCAAATCCCCTTGCGTTCACCGTGAAAGCGGTCGGGCCTGAGGTCAGCGTGGGCGTATAGCCCGATCCGCCGTTGATGATCTGCGATCCATCCGCATTCCAGTTGGCGTAGGTGATGGTGAAACTGAAGTTGTCGAAGTCGCTGAGCACTGCGGTTTGCGCGTGAACGCTGGACGCCATCGCGAGGCCAGCAAGCACTGCGAGTGCGGTTACCGAGGATCGGGTTTGTTGTTTCATAACTTTCGTTGCGTTTAGGGTTGAACTGACTGGCACTGAAATCTAGGGGCCGCTGCTTTCGTGCCCGGGTGCGACTCTAATTTTCTTTGCGATTCCTCATAGTCGCATGAAGTGGGGACGCTCAGGGCGGAACCGATGTCCACTGCTGGCTGTCGTAAGCCGGCGAACTGATGAACGCGTCAGACATGACACTTGAAATCTGTGCCGAAGGCGACGTCTTGAGAACCACGCCTGGAGTGAAGACGCCCCAGAATTGCCCCCATGTGAGCTGGCTTGGTTTCGATGGAGCGCAATGGCCATCCACATACACCACGTTGACCTTTGCATTGTGCTTGGCATATGCCGTCTGAAGGCGTGCGTTTTCATTGCCCGTCACTGGAAGCGAAGGTCCCGAGGAACCTGCCCACCAGGAATCCAGCCATGCCGCAGCGGGTGTATTGTTCGGATTGTTTGAACCGCTCGTGTCAGAGATCACCACCATTTCCGACGGACGCGCGGCGCTCGATGCGCGAAACGGCTTGGCGTTGATCATGTTTCCATCCGCCTGCACTGCACCAAAGACACCAATGCAATTAAAGCCGTATGACAGAAAACCGGTGATGCTCGGGTCCCAATCGCCGGCAGCCGTTGTGTACGTCAGGCCTCGTTTTCGCTTGGGGCAAATCCACGTTTTGTTGTTTGGAACAAACGGCCCGACCATCGGCGCTGGAGTATTGGGAGTCACCTGGTCCCGCAGGAGCCATTCACCGCCGCACATCAGTCCTTGTGCGTTCTTGTACGGACCTGGCGTCCACCAATTCGGCGGCGATGGAAAATAATCACGATTGTCCCCGGCATACATGGTCACTCCCAGCACCATCTGCCGCGTGTTGTTGAGGCAGGCAGTCCCAAGCGCCTTGTCCTTCGCCTTGCTCAAGGCCGGAAGCAGCATTGCGGCAAGAATTGCGATGATGGCGATCACCACCAGCAGTTCAATCAAAGTGAACCCGAAAGGCTTGGGGCGGGAAGGTTCTTGTTTCAGATTCATCGTTCGTCCTTCACAGGAAACGCAGGCAACAGGTTACGATGCGCGACACTACATTTCACCCGCGGCCCCCGGTAGTCGCATGAAGTGGCGACAGTTGTTCCACGGGCTTATATATTTAGCAAACGCAGGAAACCTGGCGGTAGGTGAGCCGTTTGTTTTCGATCAACTGGCCAAACCCTTTCAGGCGGGTGGGTGAATACAGACGAGCACCCCGGTGAAATGAATCCGCCAGTACGCAGGCTTCAGCCTTATTCTTTGAGGTTTCCATGCCACCGAGCCTATGCAGCACCCTCGGACATCCGCGGTCCAAGCGTTTGCTAAATATATAAGCCCGGTTGTTCCAGCATGTTCACCGCCTCAAATATTTCGCCACGGCCTCCGTCCGCGACTGGACGTGCAGCTTCTCATAAACCCGCCGAAGATGCGTCCGTATGGTGTCGATGCTGATGTTCAACTGGCCGGCGATTTGCTTGTAGGTCAGCCCTTTCGCAAGCAGTTCCAACACGCCTTCCTCCCTTGGCGAAAGGTGAACCTGCTTCTCATCCGCAGCGGTATTAGCCTTTTGAAATGAAGCCACCACCTTGCGGGCAATCGAGCTCGACATCGGCGATCCCCCCTCTCGGACTTCCTGGATCGCCTGCAGCAATGCGCCCGGACTCGAACGTTTCAGGAGATAACCCGTCGCGCCCGCAGCAAGTGCGCGATAAATCTTATCCGTATCCTCATAGACCGTGAGCATCACGACCTGCACAGCCGGCATGATTTTCTTCAACCTTCCAACGCATTCAATTCCATCCATGCCGGCCATGTTGATGTCCATCAGTACAACATCAGGTTTATCCTCCGGCAATTGCTGCAAGCCGGCTTCGGCGCTGCCATACGCGCTCACGCATTTGAAACCCGCGGACCCGTTCACAAACGTGGTGATCGACTCGCGCAGCTCCTTCTCGTCATCAATGATGGAAACCGAGATCATGGGCTGATCGCGTTGAATCTTGAGTGAACAGGGAACGTAAAGCGAACGTTCGTCCCCGATCCTGGGGTGGAGGTTATCTCACACGTGCCGCCAATGGCCGTCATCCTGCGCCGCATGTTCCTCAGACCCTCGCCCGCCGCAGATGGCGAATCGTTTGGGCTTTCACAAAGGAGGAATTCGCTGATGCCAGCGCCGTTGTCCGACACGATAATTTCAAAAACGTTGCCGTCACAATTGATGACGAGGCAGCAACGGCTCGCCCGTGCGTGCTTGAGCACGTTCGTAAACGCCTCGTGGACCGCGAGAAACAAGTGATGCCGGGCCTGGGACGACATTGGCTCGGGCGGCACCTGTGTCGAGACGTCGGCTTCGCACTCGAGGCCCGTCATCTGAAAATACTCCTGCGCATACTGCCCGATATACGACGCAACGTGCTCCAGTGTGTCGTTCTTCGGATTCACCGCCCAAACGATTTCATCGAGCGACTGCAAGACTTCGCGCGAGGCTTCCGAGATCGAAACGATCTGGCGATGCAGCTCGTCGGGTGCGCTGTCGTTCCTGCGGGCGTGTTCGCTGAGAAACGAGATACGACAGAGCTTCGCGCCCATTTCATCGTGAAGATCCTGCGCAATGCGAGTTCGCTCCCGCTCGAGCGCCCGTTCCTGCTCGAGGCGTTTCATCCGCTGGCGCAGCTTTCGTTTCTCGACCATCCGGACACCTCCCGCAACCACCATAAGAATCCCCGACGCTCCCGCCGCAAGCACCCACCACGATTGCCAGAAGTAGTGGGAGACCACGACGTCCAGGGTTGCACCCGATTCGCTCCAGACGCCGCTGCTGTTGCAGGCAATCACATGGAACCGGTATTCGCCGGGTGGAACATAATTGTAGAACGCGGTCCTTCTTGCCCCCGCCTCCACCCAGCCGGAATCCAATCCTTCCAGCCGATACCTAAAGCGCAATTGGTCCGCCTGGTCGAAGCTTAATGCCGTGTATTGAACCCTCCAAACGATGCCGGCCGGGATCAATTCGGATGGAAGCATTTTGCGAATCGTTTGTTCCGCCGCCCGCTCTTTTGGGGGGCAGCAAATCTCTGACCGGCACGCCATCCACGAGCACCTCTTCAAGGACGGCTTGCGGCATAGGAAGTTCGATCGGCGGATGCCGCGCATCAATCGCGACAACGCCCCTGGTGGTGGCAAACCACAACGATCCTGATCGTGTCTTCAATCCCGCGGGGGAGAATCCCGTCGTGCACTCCTCGGAAATCAAGCCTGCGGAGCGGCCAAACACGTGCGGGTATATTCGCGCATTCGGTGCAGCGGCCGCCTGTTCGACGTCCTCCTTCGTCATGCACGCAATTCCGTGCATGCTGCCGATCCAAACCCGCCCAAACGCATCGTCAACAATTTGCACGATGGTATTGTCGGGCAGGCCCTGCGCAGCGGTCACCGTGAAGATCTTCCCGTCCCTCCAGCAACTGAGTCCACCTCCCGTGGTTCCAATCCACACTGCGCCATTGGCCGCAAGCAGAACCCGAATGGAATCGCTGCCAAGCCCGTTGCGCCTCCCGTAGTGCGTTTTGATTCCCGACCGCACTTTCACCAATCCTGCGCCATCGGTTCCGATCCATGTCTCCCCGTTTGTCTGCACCACGATTGAGGTGATGGGACTGGCCTGGCTTAGCTCGACCAACTCGCCCCACTTTCCCGCACTCAGTCTCCACACTGTTCCTTCGCGCATCCCAGCCCAAATGTTTCCTTCGTGATCTTCCGCAAGGGCAGTGATTTCCAGTCTGGGAGTTTTCCAGAGTCGCGTTTCATCGGCCACGGCCTGGGGATCCTTCACCTGCAACAATCCTTCGCGGCAAGCGAGCCAACAAACACCGTTCCGCGCGGCGAGCAATGGGCCGAGATGGAAATCCCTCGCCGGAAGGCCAGCAACCTTGAGGCGGTTGAAGGTTCCGCCTTCCCATCGATAGAGTCCGTCTGACTCCCGAACAGCCCATATGACACCGGGCGAAACTTCGGCAAGACCTTGCACAGCGCCGAGACCAAGCCCCTCGTCCTGGCTGTAGACCTTTATGTTCTTGTGATGAATCCGGTTCAGGGCCGCGTCCGTTCCCACCCAGAGCTTTCCTTCGCGATCAACCAGGAGCGCGCCCACCAGGTTATCCGAAAGTCCGCCGCGGGCTCCGATCGAAGTCAGCTTCCCTCCCTTGAACTGAAACAAACCTTCCGTCACTGACCCGGCCCAGATTGTCCCATCGGGCTGCTCGGCGAGCGACATCACAGACGTGTTTGCAGAATGGCGCGGAATTCTGTACCGCCGCCACTGGCCGCTTTCCAGGCAAAGCACGGAATCCTCTCCAGCCCCGACCCAAAGGCGCCCGCTTTGATCGTGGAGAAGGCAGTTCGGTTGCCGAAGCAGCGGCGCAACAGAATCTCCAGCGACCTGATCAACCCTGCTTTCGAACACCTTGAAAACTCCTGTTCCCCGGATGCCCACCCAGAGCGTGCCCGATCGGTCCTTGAACAGCGCCGTTACGTGAGATCCCTTGAATCGATTGAACTCCGCCGGGATCGCAACCCGCTCGCCGTCCCACACTGCCAATCCGGTTTCAGTGCCGATCACGATTGAGTCGTTGCTCTCAACGAACGATGTGATTGAATCCGACGGCAATCCCTCGCGTGCGGACAGTGTGATCCATTGACCCTGCTCAAACCTCATCGCGCCCGCAACCGAGGAGCCCACCCAAAGCGCGCCCTTGCTATCGCCGAAGAGCGCTGCCACGGCGATTGCGGATCCGCTGTCACGGGGATGAACGGGAGAAAAGCGGACCCCATCGAAACGCACGAGACCTTCATCGCTGCCAATCCAGATGTAGCCATCGCGGGTCTGGGCCAACGCGCGAATTGAGCCATGAGGAATCCCGTGTTCACGCTGCCACGACCGAAAATGAACCGGCGTTGCGTCCAGGCCCGTTCCATTTCCGCCGTCCGGCTTGGCGCTGCTGGCATCGACGAAATCGCTGAACTTTGTCGCGATCGCCATCTCGCTGAAACGCCAGCCTGTTCCGCCGCCACCGTGCCGCAGCCGGATCTCATCAAAGGCGGCATTTCCACTGAAACGGGTGATGAGCGCTTCCTGCTGGTAAATCTCATTGGCTCCTGGCCCCAGGTCCGGGTCCAGCCACACCGTAATCAAGTCATCGCCTCCCGCGACAAATTGCACCTTGAACACGATGGTTTTTTGGCTGCCGCGCCGCGGTAGTTCGTATCGCGACGGAACCCCGCCGGGAGCAGGTTCCGCGCGCGCGGAGTGCAGGTCGATGTACCCGCCCACGGAGCCCGGGCCAGCCTCGCCTTCATTGAGGTAGGCGCTGTAGGCCCAGGCTTTCAGGGCATTGCCGATGCCGACCCGCTCGGCGTCGCCGTCAAAAAGCGCGAACGCCGCGAAATACTCCTCTGTCGTGGAGTCCGAGAGCGGATCGACATGAAACTTAAAGTAGAGCGTGTCGTTCGAGAGATCGTCGCGCTTCACGGCGTTTTCAAGAATATCGCGCCCGCGGCCTGCGTCGTGAACCAAGGTTCCACCCGCGTCACTCCAAAGAACAACGCCTTGAACCACACATGGAACACAGCAGAAGAGGACCAGAAATCGAGCCACCCAAACGAGGCAGCCTCGCAGCAACGGCGAAACACCAGACGAGCGGGAGACGACTGCCTGAGAGCACATGTGACTGCGCAGTTTAGGACTTCACTTCGATTTCATACAAGCGGACTCTGCATCGCGCGAGCCCTCTTCGATCCTCACAGCACCACTCAGGGACTCGAACTGCGCGCCTTGAAAAACTGCCCTTCACCATTGTGCGGAATGGGGATTGTGAACAGGATCCGGTTGGTGGTGGCCGGATAAGACGCAACGGTCTCCCAATCAATCGACGCGATGTTCGAGGTGCGCTGAATTTCTGTTCCGCCTGGAAACACGAATCCCCCGACGGCAAACTTCAACAATCCGTTCGTGATCGAGGTCTCGTAAATGACGGGGCGGCTGCTCTCGATTCCTTTCAATTGGAGATCAGCGATCGACACCTGGCCCGACACGATATTCGTGAACACCCGATCCAACTCCGCCGCAATCTCAAGGTTTCCAGCGTGTCGCCGTCGCGAGTCATAAACCCGCCTCGCGAGCGTGAGATCGTTCGTATGAAATGCGAACTGAGGATCAACATGCAGCCTCCTGAAATTCTGGACGACTGCGAGATCGCGGAAACCATACTGAACGGTCGGTTCAATGACCGTGCCTTCGCCGTAGTCGTTCCATGTCACCAACTGCACCATGATTGAATCGTTCGTCAGTGCACGGCGCAGGAGGCTTTGAAACTGCGCGCCACCGTCATCATCAAGAAATCCGTAGGAGGATCCGACATTGGCCTGCTCGTAAATGTCGTGAAAACGCGGGAACACGCTGCTGATATAGGCAGGCCAGGAACCACCCTTGGTTTCGAAACTCGTGGAATAGCTGTTGAGCGCCGAAACGGTCAACACACCTTTGTTGGTCTGGCTTAACCACATTGGCGGCCAGTTGAACGCACCCGAGCAAATCGGAAGTTTGTTGTCCTCAGCGAAAAATGCTGGAACCTCCGGCAGCACCGAGAAGATCGCCTGCCATTGGGAGTTCTGCTTGAAGTATTGAGGCCCAAAGTTCAGCAGGACCGGTTTGTTGCTCCATTGAAGGTAGCTGGAATCCGTGAAGAAATTCGTCTGAGCATAACGCATGGCACCCTGCGCGTGAGCAATCGCATTGGCCGAAGTGATGTAGCCTCCCGACACCTCCGCCTGGATGGTGCGATCTTCATAACACAACGAAAACTTGAGGCCGGCCTTGCGGACCCAATGGAACAGCGCCCGTGTCCGCTGATTAATCAATGGGTAGTCAGCGAAGTTGTCGATTCCATACCAGTCGACAATCACGCCGTCGATGCCGCCCAGCTTCATCAGCAGCACATGGTACTCAAGCACGACGGGATCAGCCGAATCGTAGGGGCCGATGCTCGGGTAATAGTGCGAAGCGACGGATCGTTGCCCGGCGGCATCGACCTGCTCGGGATTGAAGTGATTCATGGTCCAATGCCATCCCCACACCTGGCTGTAAGGTTTCGCCACATACCACGGCATGTAGTGAACCATGATTGGCTTGGGCGCGCCCTGGGTGGGTGTCGGAACCCCGGAAACGGTGACTGCAATAGCAAGGCCAAAGACCCGCAGCATGAGAGTGATCGCGGCTGGGAGCTTCATTCAGGCGAGAAGCGATGCGATCCACGATTGAAGCCGTTGGATACTTGTTGGTTGCCGCCAGCTTTTGCGAACCCGCGCAAAAGCGCACTTCGCATGTCAGAAGACAGCAGCCGCAAGCGGCCCCACGACCGCAGTAATCTCATGATTGAAGAATACGGCCGCGCGAATTTCGAGACAGTCGCATGAAGTGGCGACATTGCCGAACCGTGACAGCGTTTCGGAACGAACAGGAGCGCCTCCGTTGTCCCGCGCATCCGCGTGGCCAAAACCATCGCAGGAATACCGTGACACGTTGGTGTCCGTTCTGCCGACGGTCCCAAAAGAACAAAATGGGTCAGCCGACGTTCACGTGGCAAACAGTCGAGTTCTCCTATTCGAATCCAATTGGAACCCCCAGGAATTTCCGAATAACCGACGCATTCGGGATCGTGTGCGATGAGGGCGCCGTGGTTCGGAACGATCCGCCGCCTGCAAACGCCATCGGGAGCAACAGTTGGTCCGCAAGGTGTTCACAAACGTTTTCAATGCGCGCCGCCTGCTGGGTGATCAGCGACAATGCCAGCGAGGTTCGCAAAGTCTGTCCGCCACCGTCGCCCTCGGATCCGTCAATTGCTATCATTGGAAATGAGGGAGCGCGTGTTTGCGCGCTCCCATTGTGTCAATCTTCCGGGCGCTCCCCATGCGGCGCCATCTTCACAAGCTTCGGATCGAAGCGGCCGAGCACCTCAACCAGGTCCGCCTGCGCCGCCATCACCTGATGGATGTCTTTGTAAACACCTGGCACTTCATCCAGCCCTGCCGAAATCAGCTTCACACCGCGTTCTTTCAACACGCGATTGACCTTCTCCCATTCGAACGTTTCCATCGCCTTCGTCCGGCTCATCACCCGGCCCGCGCCGTGCGATGCCGATTTCAACGATGCTTCATTTCCTTTTCCACGCACGAGAAATCCAGGTGATGCCATCGAACCCGGAATCACTCCGAACACACCCTTGCCAGCTGGCGTCGCGCCTTTGCGATGCACCACCACGTCGCGCTCGACACCATCAATGACGTGCCGTTCCTTCCACGCGAAATTGTGGTGGTTCTCGACGTCGAGAAGCACGTCCAAACCGAGATGCCGCGCGATGTGCTGATGAATCAGCGAATGATTGGCAGCTGCGTAACGGCCCATCAGATCCATTGCATCCCAATACTCGCGGCCTTCGGGTGAATCGAGCGACAACCACGCAAGATGCTTGTGCTCCTTCGGGAGGTCCGGGTGCTGCGTCATGGCGAGCTTGCTGTAATAATCGCATACGGATGCACCCGTGCCCCGGCTTCCGCTATGGCTCAGGAGCGCGACATATTCACCCGGGGGAAGATTTTGGATCGGCTGCTCCGCCGTGAACACCCCGAACTCCACGAAATGGTTTCCACTTCCGCTCGTTCCCAGCTGTGACCACGCGCGATCCTTGTTCTGTTTCGTGATTTTGCTGACGGACCAATCTGCATCCATCACTTCATGGTGACGCCGCTGTTTGAATGTGGCGCCAACGCCAAAGCGCGTCTCCGCTTCGATCGCTTTGGTGAGTTTCTCGCGCTGCCGATCCAGTTCGCGCAACGGCCGATCGAGCACGGTCAGCTTCATGCGGCAGGCGATATCCACGCCGACTGCGTAGGGAATCACGGCTCCGTCAGTCGCAAGCACGCCTCCAATGGGCAGACCGTAACCGACGTGCGCATCCGGCATGAGCGCTCCTGCCACCGCGACGGGCAATTGGCAGGCGCGGCCCATTTGGTTAATGGCCTCCGATTCGAGTCCTTCTCCCCACTGACGCCATGCAGCGGGAGCTTCGCGAATGGCGCGATCGGTTCGCAGCAACACCTTTGCAAACTCGCCGCGCAGTTCATCATCCTTGAACAATGCGGGATTGCGCACGACCGCCTCCACATCCTCGCTGAGCCTCGATCGATCAAGCCCCTTCAGGATGTATTTCGAAATGTATTCCATTCCACGCCGCGTGGCTTCCCCAGGCGGCACTCCGAGCCGGATCAATTCTTTCGTGTTCATATCCAAATTGATGTGATCGCCCGCGGGAAAGTGGTGGGCCCGCCCGGATTTGAACCGGGGACCAAGCGATTATGAGTCGCCTGCTCTAACCGCTGAGCTACGGGCCCAGAACGTCAGGAATCTATCCCGCGCCCACACCGCACCGCAATCATGGATTGGATACCCCCAGCGATTCGGTGGACAAACTTGTTTCATGCAAACTCCCTCTTTCGGGGGAAGCCGAAGGAGAAGTTCCCGAAACTCTAAGCCGCCCGCAAAGAAGCCGCATGAGGGTGGCGTCAGGCATCTTGCCTGACGTAGAGGGCGGCATCCTTGCCGTCCGGAAAATCCGTTAAGCACGAGAGACACTCAGATCCTCTCGATGCGCTCGCCTCGTTTGATGTTCTTTCCACCGGGCTGGAAGCCCGGCTCCACGGCAGGCAAGGATGCCCGCCGCCACGGGGGCAACCGGCGCTACCGGACGTAAGCTCGCGCGCGGCCGAAGGCTTTTCCCGCGTCGCTCGCGGGAACCGGAAAACGCCAGCGCTCGATCAGCATGTGGCTGTTCGTGGTCACATCCAGAAAGATTCCGGAAAACGGCCAGCTGAATAAATCCGACGAAAACTCCACCCCAAAAACAACATCGCCGCTCTCGGCCGATCGAAAGCTTTCCACGACGAGAAATTCCTCCTCGCTCCCATTTACATTCAACGTTTGCACCCGCGCGCTCAGCGTTTCCGGGATCTCGGTGAAGTCCGTGGGTGAAGTGCCAAACACATACTCGGATTCATTCGACCATCCGTCATCATCATCATCGGCCTGAGCCGATCCCAATGCCGGGTATCGACGCTTCCATTCCTCGTAGTTAATGAGGTCGGGACGATTGGGACTTCCGTTGGTGCTCGTGCTCGACCGCCAGTTTCCCGGCACGTTGTGTTCTGGCGCCGTCTCTGGATTCATCAGGACAAGGCTCGAACCGGAACCGTCCGCCGCGGCCGGCCATGGATCCGAACCTTCGGGATGGCTGCCATCGGAATACAAGAAGTCGTGAATGACGTCTCCATTGAATGCCAGCACCAACTGCTCGCCTGAGTTGTTCAGGTTTCCGGAAAAGATGCCTGCAACGGGCAGCGCATCGCCATACCTCATGGCAAACGCGTTCGTGTCGTTCACCACGAGAGTGCGGGCACCGGGCGAAAGCTTTGCGCCCGCCGAAAACTCGAAAGTGATTCCCGTTGTGAACTCGAGTCCCTCCAGTTCCAGTTCGTTCGTGCTGACATTCAGCAACTCGACATACTCGAAAAGCTGCTTGTCACTGTAGCCGGCTGCAGCTTCCCCAGCGCTCGCAGCCGACGGATTATACATGAATTCGCTGATCACGAGGTTGCTGCGCGTCACAGTCGATGCACCCGGCACCGGGACGAACTGCACAGGTTGAGACCATCGGCTCCACCGGCCCGTGATGTCCTTGTGCCGCACGCGAACACGATAGGTACGGCCCAACTCCAGAACTCCAGCCGGAATCGATGCAACGCCGTTCGAGAGAATCTCCGCCGAACGCCAGACATCCGTCACTTCGTAAATCCACGGCAGGTTGGGATTGTGGAGGGGTATTCCGGGCGCCGAGATTTCCCCCACACGCCACTGTGACGCCATAAAGGGCTGCGGTCCCGCATACGCACTTGCCTGGAAACGCAGATCGTCCACCTGAAAACCCGCGGCGCCGACATGGCTTGCCGAGGGTCTCGAGGGAGCCAAACCGTCGAGTCCTTCCAGTTGAAGAAACCTATACCCGTAACCACGCGGGTCCCCGTTATTCACGGACCAAGTGTTGCCAGCCGGGAATTTATCAGTGGTGTAGTCGAGCAGGTAGCGCATCGAACCCGCGAAATCCGGCGTGGCGAGCGTGCGCACCCAAGTGCCGCCAATGCGATCGTCGGTGAAGGGCGTCCAGAAAAAATTCCCGCGGTGACTCGTCTGGCCGCTGTGCACGTTCTCATCACCCCTTGTGCGCGGATTCAAATTCCACATTGCGGCGTCCAGGGTCACCCAGTTTGTTTTGGTTCCGGGCGGCGCGACGATGCTCGCGTATTCGTGAATCAACTGCCCGATCTGTCCGCCGTTCGTGCCGGCGTCCGATCCAATAAGGTCCAGCAGTTCGCGCGCGCGATTCCGAAACTCCAGGCGGATCGCCGCCACGTTAAGGCAATTGTTTTGCACAATCGTCCCGCCTTGATGCTCTTTGGGGATGAACATCATATCCAGGTCCCACGGAATCACCTGCCACCGGTTGTCGGGAGCGTGATAAAAGTAATGGTTGAAACCAGTCCGCAGATCGACGTTGCCAAGGAACCGGTTGCCAGCGTGGAAGTTGTAGAACGCCTCGAGGTTCATGTTCTGCCGCCACCAGGCCTCGCTTTGGCCAGACCCGCTGGCGTTGCGGAATGCCGCCCAGTCTGAACCGTCAGAGGGTTGATCGTCTCCCTGATGCTTCTGGTCTCCATTGTTCCCCTCGATCTTGTAAACGTTGCCGTCCTCCAAGCCGCGTTCGTCCAGGAACGAGCCATCGGGTTGCTCGATCGCGAGATAGACACCCCAAAGATCACCGCCATTCACACCCGAGGCATCGCCGCCCTGGAACTGTGACGTGCCGGTTTCAGATGCATCGTCGATCACGCGGAAATGAACGAAGTGCGTTCGCGACGAAGCCAGGCCGAGCAATTCGTAAAGCCTGAACGAGACCGCCTCCTCCACGCCCGCCATTCCGCGATGCACCGCGCACCATGGACTGGCCCCTGCGTTCAGGTTCAATTCGTCCCAGGGAATCCCGTACGGCTGCCCCCAATTGTCCCGCGCCTGAAACTCGCGGGCCGTATTGAAGTGGATGCGCCATTTATTCTTTCCTGTCACGTACGTGGAGCCTTCACCACGGTTGTTGAATTGCACGTGATCATAGACCTGCCCGTCATAAACCAGGGTTCCGTAAAAACGCTGGCCGTTATAGGAGCTCTCGTATTGGCTGTTGATGACGTCGGTTCGATTCGCGATCAAATGGTAGGCAGGCAACGAGCCGATTACGCTCGGGGGATAGGTGTTGACGGGCGTGACGCCCGGCTTGAATGCACCGCGCCATTCAGGAATTCCATCATAAACAAAGTAACCGAAATTGGGACTGCCATCGTCCGCGTAGGGCACTCGCACGAGTTGCTCTGAACTGTCCGCCGCCTCTATGGTGTAACGGACCAGCCGCCGATTGGTTTGTGTCACCGCGGGAATTCTGCCCGTAAAAATCATGTCCCCCGCAACAACATCGCCGTCCGCGCCAGCATCATTCATGGCAACGCTTAGCCATGACGTGCTGTAACTCGGATCCGTCTTTCGCAGGTAGCTGCCAGGATTAACAGCCTGGTACCTGAGCGTGGCCGAGGCAACGCCGTCGGGGTCACTGATCCATGCTGTAACAATCACTTCCTCCCCGCTCGCCGGTTGCGCGGGTGAGTGCTCGACCTGGTCGATCGATGGTGGAGCGTTGCTCGAAAAGCAGGAATTCACGAGGCCGGGTGTGGGGGCCGTGCTCGCGTCGCCCACCCATTCTTCGAGGGCGACGTCGATGGAAAAATCCGTGCTGCCAATTGAGGAGTTGAATGCTTGAACTGCGACAATGTTCGACCCGGCATTCAGGAACGCCGCTGCGTTCAGCAGGTTGGTCTCCTCGAAGGCAACCACATCAGCATCGTGGTTGTCGGCCTCTGAATCGAACGTGGGAACAAGGCCCGGAGAGACGTGGAACCGCGCCACCTCGGTTCCATTGATCCAGACGATGCAGCCATCATCCACTCGCGCCTTGAGCTTTAGTGCTGCCGGAATCTGACCTTCTTCGATCACGAAAACGCGGCGCAGAAACAAACTGCGGTATCCGTTTCGCATGTCGCTGAGGATTGTGTGGTCATCGGAATCGCCATAACCGATGGATGTTCGGCCGGTTGCCCAGGTGGCATTCTCGACGAAACCCAGTTCGCGCCAGGAAGAAATCGGAGACGAAGCTTCGCTCGTTCCCTTTCGATACCGCCACGAAACATCATTCGCCGGAATATAGGACTGCGGTTCAGCTGCGCTCGAAGCCTGTCCTGACGAGCGCCAAGATCCGGGAAGCGCGTTATTCAAGAGCGGGTGAATCAACTCCATGGACGATCCTTTCCTGGCGGCCGTCGGCCACGGGAACCCAATTCCGTACGTCACGCTGTCCAACGTGCCATTTCCAGCATCACGCAACCGCACCTGCTCGCCCTCATTCGCAAGCCTCCCGCTCCAGGGTCCCAGCGGAGTGAATCCCCATCGCGCAGCGAACCGCGCGGGATCTCCGGAAATCACAACAAACCCATTCGAGCTGATCAACGATCCGGCAGGGAACGTGTAGGTGATACCTGAATCGAAACGCCAGCCTGACAAGTCGACACTGTTTGTTCCGGGATTGTAGAGCTCGATGAATTCAGCAGGATTCCCATCCCCGTTGGGTGCGTAGTTGATTTCGTTGATGACGATGGTGCCCATCTGGGCAAAAAGCGATATGCAGGACGTCAGGGCGACCAGGATGGCGGGATAACGGAAGGTCATGTTCAAACCAGGTTCGGGTGACATGCCCACAGTCGACTACATGCAACGAATCGTCCAGTCGGTGGGCCATGCCGGATGCGGCGAACTTACCTCAAATCAAATTCACGACCAACCGTAAAGAGCGACGCAACCCGTCCTTGAACACACGCCCCGGATCCTCCGTCTGCTTCAGGAAAGAGAGGTCGGCGCCGAATGCAAAGTCGTGATTGGGACGCCGCTCATCGATTCTCCCCTCATTCGTGGCAGCGAACGCGCCAAGAATCGTGAGGATTGAAAGGAAGACGAAAAGTGGGGCGAATGATTTCATCAAAGGCCTATCAAAACCTCACTCCTTCAAAAGCTTGATGCTGCCATGTCTGTTTCCGAGCGACACACGAGCGGCCGTGGAATCAGCGTGTTCAAACGCATCCGCGCCACGAGGCTTCAGCATCACCGGAAAATCAGACTCCACTTCCCCAAAGCTGGTGCGAGCCACCACCACTGGCTTGAGTTCCTTTCGCAGACGGACGTCGATCGAACCGAAGCTCGTCTCCACATCCACGTTGGTCACACCAGGTGATGCTGCGTTCAATTGAATGGAGCCGTGCTGATTTCGACAGACATAACTCGCGCCACTTCCTGCGATGTTCAGCCTCGAGAATGAGGTGGTCGCGGTGACTGATCCTGTTATGTCGGTTGCATCCACGCTCCCGTGGTGGTTGTTCAACAAGGTGTCTCCGGCAATTCTCGTCACGTTCAGCGATCCAAAAGTGGTACGCAAATCAGCGCCGCCCTGGACGTCGTGAACATCAAGGCGTCCATGCTGGTTCCGCAATTTGACCTCTCCGTCGACGTCAGACACTTCAATCGTGCCGAAGCTGCTCTCGGCGTCGAGCCGGCCTTTGATGCGTGCGGCCCTCAAGTCGCCGTGACTGTTGGACAGATTGGCCGGGCCAGCATCCGTGACACCCAGGGTCCCGAATGAATTTCGCGCACGAACTTCGCCTCCTATATTTTCCAGTGTCATGCGTCCATGAGCCGACGACGTGTCTACTTTCCCGTTCACGCCGCTGACCAGCGTCTCCCCAAAACCATTGCGCGCCACCACATTGACGGCGCGCGGCACATGCACCACCAGATCGGATCGATAGCTGCGAGCCGAAGTTTGCGGCGGCAGCGCAACCTGCAGCTTAAATCGGTTTCCGTCCTGAACGGCAGTGCATGCCGCCATGGCCGCCGCCTCACCTGCAAGGACGTCGGTTTCCGCGCGAGCCGCAAGTGTCCAGGTCCATCGGGCATCGGAATCCACTCCAACCACATGTAAAGCACCAAACTTATTTTCGACTTCGAGGGTCGTTACACCTGTTGGAACAGTGTTCGACTGGGCCACTGTTGCGACCCCATCGAGAGTCTTGCCCGACCAGACAGAGTCGATGCGCGCACAACCTGTTGTCCATGCGAGCAGGACGGCGAACACGGCAGCTGTAACCAGATTTTTCATGCGGAGAAGAGCCACGGCGGCGTTTCATCGTCGCGGTCCGGATGAGTCAACATCTCACGCTTTGCGTTGTCAACAGCATCGAAAACAGCGGCGAGGCGAACCCGATCGCCGTGAGCCGGTGCGATCCCGTTTGCCCGATCGGCGAGTCTTGTCCAACATGGCCGCGAATGAAACCGGCGGCGGCTCACAAGAAAAAGCCATCTTCAGCGGCAGGCACTGCCTCCGTCACGCCCTCATCCGCATCCAACGTTCCGCCTGCGTCGGCCACAAACACATGGATCGTACTCGCTGGCTTTGCCGCATTGGTGGTTTCCCTCTGGTTCGTTCGTTGGATGAAGATTCAGAACACGGTCAATGCCGCCATGATCTGCATGGGCGCCGTTGCACTGGCAAATTTCCTGCCCGATCTCCTTCTCCTCAAGGTGCATCGCCGCGCGTCGACAGGCATCGATTGGAATAACCGATCACCTTCATGGAACCGGGTGTTCACAAAGTTTCTCGGCTTGCTCGCTTCACTGAGCGCGGGCGCCGCGCTGTACGGACTGTTCCCCGAATACCATGGCGAGTTTTACAATCCGTTCTGGGAACTCATGCGAAAGATCCTGCCGTGGTGGATCGGACTTGCGATCCCCTATTTCTACCTGGTCGACAGCCACCAGGCAGAACCGGAGGACGGTTATTACCACGCGGGTCTACTGGCTAAATTTCAGTTCCGAAAGGTGGATTTCAAAGTTCTTCGACAACACGCGCTCGGATGGCTGGTGAAGATCTTCTTCATGGCGCTGATGTTCACCTATCTCGTGACGGACCTCCGCGGATTCATCAATTACGACTTTTCGACCGTCAAAAACTTCCGCACCTTCTTTGAGTTCAGCTATTTCTACATCTTCCTGGCCGACGTCGCGCTCGGTTGCGTCGGATATCTTTTGTCGTTGCGGATTTGCGACACACACCTGCGTTGGGCGGAACCCACGGCCGCAGGCTGGCTGGCGGCGCTCGCCTGTTACCAGCCATTCTGGTCACTGCTGGGCCGCCTCTATTTCGATTACTCGAGCAATTTCGCCTGGGGACCGTGGCTGCAGAATCATCCAACGATTTATTGCGTGTGGGGCGCGGCGATCATCCTGCTCTACGGAATTTATCTTTGGGCAACCATCGTGTTCGGCTGCCGCTTCTCCAACCTCACGCATCGGGGAATCATTACGAACGGACCTTACCGTTGGACCAAACACCCGGCGTATATTGCGAAGAACCTGGCGTATTGGATGACCTTCGTGCCGTTCATTGTGTCGAGCTCTGTGGCGGATTCCATTCGTCGAACCGTTCTGCTCCTGCTTGTGAATTGGATTTACTGGGTTCGCGCCAGAACGGAGGAGGCTCACCTCAGCCAGGATCCCGCTTACGTCGAATACCAGGATTACATCCGGCGGCACGGAATTTTCCGCTGGATGGGCAGGTAGTTGACATACATCCATCAACGGGTCCCCGATCGAAGTCGGATACGATGGCAGCAACGTCGCGGGTGTCACCGGCGGCACTGGCGCTGCAGACCAGGCTGCGGCTCTCGCCGTGATGACGGGCTTGGAGCTTTCAATCGCGCTGTCGGACCTCGGAGCGACTGGCGACATTCGCATCATGGTTGGGCAGAATGGCGGCGGCCACGATTTTTGGTCGAACCAGTTCCTGGGCGGACTGGCCGCGCCGCAAGGAAACCTTGGCGGTGACGGTCTTGGCAATTTCACAGGCGAAGGCGCCATCGACATGAACACTCTTCCAGGCGAACAATTCTTTACCGTGCAAGTTCCTGAGCCGACCGTTCTCAGCTTGATGGGGATCGGCGGACTCCTGCTCGCGGCCGTTCGACGCGCCTCTTCGAAAGCCTGACAAAGTCGAGCGCTCCTGCCGCAGAAGCGCGTGCCTTCAGGCCGGTTCAGGCTGAAAGATTGGGCACGGGTGGGCGCATTCCGAACTGTCACGCTTGGGGACACGCAAGCGGCGTGAGGGCCACCCTGCGTGTCTTAGCTGCCAATTCTCGCCGGCACAAGCGAGGTTCCCCCTTGTGACATTTGCCAATTCGCGGTAGGGAACTGTTCAACAGGGCGCGACACTTCAATGCACAACGGGAATGGCATCACATCGCCGTGCTTGTTGACCATCAATGGAGGGTCCTCAAGCATCAAGTTCGCTGCGTTTTCCATCGCAGGTAATTTGCAGCGCCTGCTGATGGGCAAGATTGAGCGGATCGGCCAGGCCAACTCCCAACTGGTGCTTCGGCAGCCAGGTGTACCGCAGCGGACGCAGTCCGTAACTGCGCCCGATCATAAGGCAGCCGTCGAAATTCTGATGCAATGGATCGATGAAAACATTGCATCGGACCGCCTGGTGGCGGCTGGCCATCGCGTGGTGCATGGCGGTCCTGAATACCGCGCGCACCAGCGAATCTCTCCTCAACTCGTCAAGGCACTTCGGAGCCTCGAACCGTTCGATCCCGAACATTTACCCGACGAGATTCGGCTGACCGAAGCTTTCCATTCGCGGCATCCAAATCTTCCGCAGGTGGCCTGCTTCGATACGGCGTTTCATCGCGATCTCCCATTGCGCGCGCGGATGCTGCCGATACCCCGCCGATTCCATGATCGCGGAATTCAACGTTATGGGTTTCACGGCCTTTCCTATGCGTTCATCGTTGAACAACTGGGGCGGGTTGCGGGTCCTGCCGCGGCTGAAGGCAGGTCGATCCTTGCCCACCTGGGAAACGGCGCGAGCCTGGCCGCAGTGCACAATGGACGGGCAATCGATACCACGATGGGATTCACTCCAGCGGCGGGCGTTCCGATGAGCACCCGGTCGGGGGACCTGGACCCAGGCTTGCCGTGGTTTCTGTCACGCACCGAACGGATGAGCGCCAGCCGCTGGAACAAAATGGTGAATTCTGAATCCGGGTTGCTCGGCATTTCCGAGACCAGCTCTGACATGCGCGAATTGCTTGAACGCGAATCGTCGGATCATCGCGCGGCGGAGGCGGTTCAAGTCTTCTGCTATTCAATCAGGAAAGCGATCGGCGCGCTCGCAGCCGCTCTCGGCGGCTTGGATACCATCGTATTCACGGGCGGTATCGGCGAAAATTCCCATCCAGTGCGGGCGCGCATCTGTGAGGGCATGGGTTTTCTCGGAATGGAAGTCGATCTGCCGCGCAATCAACAAAACGCACCTGTCATTTCAAGCAACGCGAGCCGTGTCACCATTCGGGTGATTCCGACCGATGAGGAATGGATGATCGCGCGCAGCGTTTGTGAGGTCCTCGGAATGCCGGTAGAGGCCAGCTATCATGAAATCGAAACGCAATAATCACGGAACGAAGCGGCGCTCGAAGGACGAGTTGCGGCGGATGGATGCGTATTGGCGAGCTGCCAATTACCTGTCGGTCGGACAGATCTACCTTTACGACAATCCGCTCCTGAAGAAGCCGCTGAAGCCGGCGCACATTAAGCCGCGACTGCTGGGACATTGGGGAACCACGCCAGGATTGAACTTCATCTACGTTCATCTGAACCGCGTGATCAGGTCGCACGACCTCAACATGATCTACATCACGGGCCCAGGGCATGGAGGGCCTGGCATTGTGGCGAACGCCTATCTCGAGGGCACCTACAGCGAGGTTTATCCCAATGTGTCGCAGGACGAAACCGGCATGAAGCGCCTCTTCAAGCAGTTCTCGTTTCCCGGCGGCATCCCCAGCCACGTGGCTCCTGAAACTCCAGGCTCAATTCATGAAGGCGGGGAGTTGGGATACTCGCTGTCACATGCATTCGGTGCGGCGTTCGATAATCCGGATTTGATCGTTGCGACCGTGATTGGCGACGGCGAAGCCGAAACGGGCCCGCTTGCAACAGGCTGGCATGGAAACAAGTTTCTGAATCCCGTGCGGGATGGAGCTGTTCTGCCAATCCTGCATCTGAATGGATACAAAATTGCAAACCCCTGCATCCTCGCGCGCATTCCGGAAGACGAACTTACAAAGCTCCTCGAAGGCTACGGATACACACCTCACTTCGTGGAGGGCCGTGACCCGCTGCAAACGCACAAGCGCATGGCTTCCGTTCTCGACGTTGTCATCGATGACATTCACACGATCTGGAAAACGGCGCGGAAGCGTGGATTCCACGGCCGCCCAGCGTGGCCAATGATCGTTCTGCGCTCGCCTAAAGGCTGGACCTGTCCCGCGGCCATCGATGGCAAGAAGTGCGAGGATTATTGGCGCGCGCACCAGGTCCCGATGGGCGACATGGAAAAAGCAGGCCACGTCAAGGTTCTGGAGAATTGGATGAAGAGTTATCGGCCTCACGAATTGTTCGACGACAACGGCCGGCTGATTCCTGAACTTGCGGAGCTTGCCCCAAAAGGCCATCGCCGGATGAGCGACAATCCGCACACAAACGGCGGCTTGTTGTTGCGCGATTTGAAGCTGTCAGATTTCCGCGACTACGCTGTGAAGATTTCCTCGCCAGGTGGAACTCCGGCCGAGGCCACACGCGTCATGGGCAAGTTCCTGCGCGATGTCATGAAGCTCAACCTGGAAACAAAAAACTTCCGGCTGTTCAGTCCCGACGAAAATAATTCAAACCGCTGGCAGGATGTCCTGGAAGTTACCAATCGCTGTCACGTTGCAGAAACACTGCCCGAAGACGATCACCTTTCGCCCGACGGACGCGTGATGGAAGTATTAAGCGAGCATCAATGCCAGGGCTGGCTTGAAGGTTACCTGCTGACTGGCCGGCACGGATTCTTCAGTTGCTACGAAGCGTTTATTCACATCATCGATTCCATGTTCAACCAGCACGCAAAGTGGCTGAAGGTGTGCAATGGAATTCCGTGGCGCCGTTCCATCGCATCGTTGAACTACCTCCTCAGCTCGCATGTCTGGCGGCAGGATCACAACGGATTCAGCCACCAGGATCCCGGTTTCATTGGCCATGTTGCGAACAAGAAGCCCGACGTTATCCGCATTTACCTGCCGCCCGATGCGAACACGCTGCTCAGCGTGACCGATCATTGCCTGCGCAGCCGCGATTACGTGAACGTCATTGTCGCGGGCAAACAACCCGCGCCTGTGTGGCTGACGATGGATGAAGCTATCAAGCATTGCACTGCTGGCGTGAGCATTTGGAATTGGGCGAGCAATGACCAGAACAGTGAACCCGATGTCGTGATGGCATGTTGCGGCGACGTTCCCACTCTGGAAACCCTTGCGGCTGTTGACCTGCTGCGGCATTACCTGCCGAAGCTGAAAATTCGCGTGATCAACGTCGTCGATCTCATGAAGCTGCAGCCGCCGAGCGAGCATCCGCACGGATTGAGCGACAAGGAATTCGACGCGCTCTTCACGACCGATAAGCCGACCATCTTCGCCTTTCACGGATATCCGTGGCTCATCCATCGTCTCGCCTATCGCCGCGCAAATCATCGCAATCTCCACGTGCGTGGTTTCAAGGAGGAAGGCACCACGACGACGCCATTCGACATGTGCGTGCTCAACGATCTGGATCGCTTTCACCTCGTGCGCGACGTGATCGATCGACTGCCGCAGCTCGGATCACGCGCGGCTTATGTGCGGCAGGAAATTGACAACAGGTTGATCGATCATCGTGCCTACATCCGCGAGCACGGCGAAGATCTTCCTGAAGTCCTTGGCTGGAAGTGGGGGTGGAAATGGACGGTGTCGTCCAAGAAAAGCTCCACGGAAGCAGACAACGCATAGTGCCCTATCACGAAGGCTGCTGATGATCACACGCGTTCGTCCAGCCACTTCAACGCGCCGTCCAGGTCGGCAAAGCAGCCCTCCAGCTGCGCCTCGAACGCGGCGTCCAGCAGGGTGCCGAACTGCCGTCCCGGCTGCATCCCGCGCGCGATCAGATGACGGCCCTGCAGAATCGGCTTCGGCGCGGATTCCTGCAGGCGCAGTGCGTGTGCCTTGTTCCGCAGCGCGGTAATCCCCTCGTGCAGCACCCGCGGCTTGGGAGGACGGCCAAAATGATCCGCCGTCATCACGAGGCAAAGTTCCTCAATGGTGGCGGGTTTGAGATGATTCGCGAGCCTGCGAACCGACCGATCCGTCGCCGTTTGAAGATGCGCGAGATGATGCGTAACGAGTGGCACCACCCGCTCTTTCAATTCATTGGGTGCATTGATCCGCGTCAGGAAAGATTCCGCGAGCGGGCCTCCCTGTTCCTCGTGCCCAGGGGAAACAATGCGGAGGCGCCCCTCGCGCTCGGCTGTGTGAGTTGTCTGCGGCTTGGCGAAGTCATGCGCGAGGACGGCAAACATCAGCACCTGACGCGCGGTGGAATCCAGCGGCTGGCGTTCCAGCAATTCCGCCAACGCGTCGCAACAATGGCACACGTGCGTGAACACATCCCCTTCCGGATGCCATTCAGGATCCTGCGGGGTCCCATCCAGCGCGGCGATTTCCGGGAAATGCTGCAACCAGCCCGTCTCCTTCAGGAACCGCAGCCCGGCAGATGGACGCTTGCTCAACTCCGCCCACTTAAACCACTCCGCGCCGACCCGTTCGACCGCAAGCTCAGGAAACGTATGGACGATGGAACGACACAACTCGATGGTGTCACCCGCGGGCTCAAGGTCGAAACGCGCGGCAAATTGCATTCCGCGAAGCACACGCAATGGATCCTCCACGAACGCCGCGCTTGTGTGGCGAAGCACCCGCCGCTGCAGATCATCGCGTCCACCAAAGAAATCGAGATATTCCCCCGTACGCGGATCAAACATCAGCGCGTTGATCGTGAAATCCCGGCGCCTGGCGGCTTCGCGCGGTTCAATGTTCGGATCGAATTCGATCTGAAACCCCTTGTGTCCCGCGGATGTTTTTGAATCCCGCCGCGGCACACTGAAGTCCCATTGCGCGCCGTTTCGCCCCGCAAACTTCACCACCCCGAACGATTTGCCGACCCGATCCACGCGCCCATGAGCGGCCAATTCCCGTGCCAGGCTTTCATAATCAACGCCATAGACCTCGATATCAAAATCGTGGTGCGGAATTCCGAGCAACGCATCTCTTACAAACCCGCCCACGAGATAAGCGCGAGCCAATGCCGGGACTTTGCCCAACAGGCGCTTCAGTTCATCGGGTATGTTCATGCGGATCGCGTCGCCTGCGGCCGTCGGTCCGAAATGCCAGAGTGCGTCCGCTGCAACGTTTCGGATTTCGATCCGTTTCGCAAGCGCGCGATCAACTGCTGCTTGGGGCCGGAGAAGCGCGGCGCTCGCGCCGCTTCAGCGTTGGCGAATCCGCAGGGCAATTATTTCACGCGACCCAGTGGGCTCATTATCAGGATTCATGGATCGCCTGAAGGGTTCGAAGCCGCGCAAGATCCTTCAATCGCTGCTGGGCGTCGGCCTCGCTTTCGGCGATGTCGAGCATCACCCGCGTTGGCATGTGTTGATGCAGCCAATGCTCACGATCGCGCTTCAGCCATTCTGAACCGGTGATCACGTCATAGGCGCATTCGGACCAGTCGTAAAAAACGACCCAGGAGGAGCTGAAGATTTCAAGTGTCATAGCCTGGCAATAATCGGGATGATCATACCGCGGATCGACGCGGTCTCAAGAAACAGATGCTCACAACCTTTTGGCAAGTTGTTCCCAATGCAGCGAAAGCGGCTGTGACGTTTTCCGCAGGAATGTGCAGCGCAGGTTTCGAAACCTGCTGTATCGCCGGCTTATCGCGCCCTCGGTGGTAAAAGAAAAAAACGGCGATTGCATGAGCTGTGGCCATCTGCTAAACGAAAACAGGTTGTGAGCGCGGGTGTGGTTCAATGGTAGAATGTGGCCTTCCCAAGGCTGAGACGAGGGTTCGATTCCCTTCACCCGCTCCACTCTCTCAAAAGGGCAACAAATTGCGCGTTTTTCTCAAACCCGCTGCGAACTCGTCACCGGAATGAAAATAAATGTGAGAATGGAAAAACGTCGAAAGAGTGAAATTACCCCGCAGATGCTGGTGTTTCGCCACTTCCACCGTGAGCATTCCCATTGGTTTCCAAAGCGATTCAATTCCATGAAGCGATCCATGTGGATTTGAACTTCTTCATCCAGGATGTTGATTCCTTTTCCGAAGCAGATCCCGAGGAGGCGAGCCACGCGCAGTTCCGCGACAGCGAACTATTCCATTGGGGCCCAATATTGCAGGGCTTGGGAAGCCACCTCCTGCCGGATGCACCACTTTGAATGGCGCGTTAGCGCCAACAGACAAGGCGTCCCGCTCAGAACGGGAAGGTTGAAGGTGCGAATCCTTCACACGCCAGGCCGATGCAAATCCGGACGCGGGCACCAACTTTCGCCGTCAAGGCATCCGCACAAGCCGGAAGGAATTTTTTCTCCGGCGCGCAACGTTCATCGCGGAGCCGCGCCAGGAAACCATTCCGTGTGTTGATCGCCCTGGCGGCCAAAGTAGGTCACCCGTTTTCCGCGGAGGAACGCAAAGTAGCCTTGGACGCCGGCCTCCATCGCGCGCCGGGTGAAATCACGGTATTTCTGCCCGTTCCGCTGGCTGTCCAGAATGTCAGCGCGAAGGGCAGCGGAATCGAACTCGGCAGCTACGGGAGGCAAACCTTCGAAATTGATCGGCGTCACTACTGTGGAGTCATTGGCGATGTAAAACGTCTTGCACAGGGTTACGTAATCCACGTGGTAATACTCGACGCCGGCAGTCATTAGTCGGCTGACGACTTCGGGAAATGAGATGCTGCCGTCGAGGGTTGCACGGGCTGTTTTGGCGATGATTTCGGTATTCATTTTGATCTGGTTCACTTTCGCCCTTTTTGGGCTTCAATGAATTAGACCTCCGCGAAAAGCCACTGTGACAGTTCCGCCGAAGATTTTTCAGTACTTCGCGAAGCCGGATTGCAGCAGGATTTCCCGCAATCGATTCGCCAGGTGCGGGCCGGCCAGAAACGGCTGCAGCCGGTAGAGTTCAGCGTGTTGCCGGTCGAGGTCTTGAAGTTCGTGCAAGTGGTCGGGCGCAACGTCCTTGATTGCGGCGATCCGGTCTTTGGAAAAATGCCTGTGGTTGGGATCGAGCCAGCCGTTGCGCATGAAACCGGTGGCCTTGCGTGCGCACCGACAAGGATTGGACTGGTTGACCAGGCCGCACTTGTTGTTCATGAATTGGTAGAGATCGTGCCGCGCGCGAGACAATAACTGACGAAAGTTCTCGGGAGTGACTTCCATGGCATCTGCCGCCGCTTTGCTGGTCTCCCCAAACACCTCGCCCAGGATGAAGGCGAGCCGTTGACGGCGATCAAGACACATCAGCATCGCGGTAACGCAGCCGAGCTTGGCTTCTTCCACGAAGAGTGCAGTCTCGACGGGCGAGGCGCCCGAGTCGGGCAATTCCTGGTCTGGCACGCCGTCGAGAGAAGCGCCCATGTCGGTGAACGTCATCGCTTTTTCCTCCATCTCGGATTTGCGGACGTTCAGGAGGTGGTTGACCGCCACGCGATACAACCAGGTGCGGAAGGCGCTTTTCCCGGAAAACGTATTCAGCCGGGTCACCGCTTTGGTGAAAATTTCCTGAGTCGCATCTTCCGCCACTTCGCGCCGCCAGCACATCCGCAGGGCGAGGTTGAAAACCCAGGATTGGTGTCTGCGCACAAGCGCATCCAATTCATCCAAACCGCCGGCCATCGCTTTGGCGACAAGATAATCGTCCGATTGGGATTCTGCGGTTCCCATGAGTGTTTAGACCGTTCTCGGATGAGGTTGTGACAGATCGCTTGGCGATTCCATGAATTTCGGTCCGATTTCCTCTTGCCGCGTGTAGCCCAATGCAGAGGCGCGAAATCCAAACCTTCGAGAGTGCAGATGCAATCCTGTCACACGGACCACTTTCGAATGCCCGCCGGTCAAGCGTGCCGGGCCTCGGTGCTAACGAGTGCCTGCCTTCTGTTCGAAGAGAACCGTCCGTCTTATAAAGCGATTCGCACAAGATGAGTGCCGAGCCCGGAAGCATTACCCGGCACGCGGACCATTTTCAATTGCCTCAAAGCGTTGGCAGCGATGCATTCGCTCGGAAAGCGAATTCAACTCGGCCCGCTCCGTCGTACTTGAGCGTGGGCGGGCGCAACTCCGAGTGAGGGCTCCAATTTAGCGGCCGTCCGCAGGACCGCAGTCGGGTAGCGTTCAGATGAGTTCCATAAGCTCGTCGTGTTCCGGGGCGGCACCCACCGTCGCTGATGTCGCCATGGCGGGCGGGCCGGAGACGGCGACCATCTTCAAGGGACTGTTGGTCTTTTGACAGGTCGGTAGCGTTTTGCTACCGTTTACCTATGAGTCAACCAGTCAAAGTTTCTGACGCCCTGGTTCTCGACGCCCGTCTCGCAGGCGAGGTCGCGGAACGGTCCATTGCTGGACAGATTGAATTCTGGGCCAGGTTGGGCCGCGCGATCGAACCGCTTTTGCGGGGCGACAAGGCATTGGCTTTACGCCGCTCCGGGGATGTCAAATCACTTTCGGAATGCCTGCGTTCCGTGGATTCGCCCGAAGGTCGGCAGCGTGTCGCCGAACACCTCAAGACGCGCCCGTATCCTCATTACGAGCCTGCGGATTCGCCTGGTTTGTTGGTTAAAATCGAGTCGAACGGCAAACGCACCGTCGGACGCTTTGTTAATCGCGAATTTCAGGCCGTCAAAAAAGCCAAACGATGAGGCGCGGCGGCAGTTCCGCAGAAAGTGCGGTTTCCTGGATCGAGTATCTCGATCGCCGCCCCATCGTGGTTGCGATCGCCGGCCCAAATGGCGCGGGAAAATCCACCTTCTTCGAGTCACATCTCAAATCAGCGGGTCTGCGTTTTCTCAATGCCGACGCGGTCGCGCGGGAATTGGAGGTGGATGCTTACGAAGCGGCCCGGATGATTGCGGCGCTACGGACCGAGCTGCTGAACCAGCGTGAGAGCTTCATATTTGAGACGGTGTTTTCGGATCCCGTGGGCGACAAGCTGAATTTTTTAAAACAAGCGGGGCAATCGGGCTATGCCGTCGTCCTCTGTTTTGTGGGAATTTCCAGCGCAGAAACTTCGGATCAACGCGTGGCGATGCGAGTCTTCCAAGGCGGGCATGACGTGCCGCCGGAGAAGTTGGTTCAACGCTTCCCGCGCACGCTCGCGAATCTCGTTGCAGCCATTCGCGAACTGCCTTGTGTCGTGGTGTTTGACAACGAGGACTTGAAAGCGCCGTTCCGTCATGTGACTACCTGCGGAAATGGTCAAACTCTGCAGTTGAACGAACCAGTTCCCTCCTGGTTCAAACGTCTTCTGTAAGTCTTGCGGACTCCAATGCTGGCATTGGTTGTCGACGAACTGCCAGTTCGTTTTTGCCTTCACGGTTTTTGACGCCGTTTTGCAGCATTATAACCCGATTTTCACCCTGATTTTTCGGCGGTAAGCGAGCAGACGCTTGGATACCGTTGCGCCATGGCGAGGGCGAATAGGGTTCAGGGCGGCGGAAACGATGGTGGGGTTTGTCTCGACAGAGGCTGG
>Ga0196970_1000112_pt1 | contig 128470 bp, 117 predicted proteins | sample S1v_513CmetaG_FD_148672 | JGI IMG/M metagenome (GOLD analysis project Ga0196970, IMG submission 148672) | Soil microbial communities from Anza Borrego desert, Southern California, United States - S1+v_5-13C | ecosystem: Environmental > Terrestrial > Soil > Desert | place: USA: California... | reverse complement strand
ACGGCCGCCGCATCGTGGTGTTCTCGGGCGGTGCGGCCAAGGGCGAGGACGCGGTGTTCGAGGACGCCCGCGCCATCCGCGACGGCGGCGGCAACGGCTCGATCATCGGCCGCAACGCCTTCCAGCGTTCGCGTGAGGACGCCCTGAAGCTGCTCGACCGGATCATGAAGATCTACCAGGGCAAGGAATAAGGGTGCCATACGGGGGCAGGATCACCCCTGCCCCCGGTTTCCTCATGGACAGCGCCGAAGCGCAACGCAGCGTCGCCGGGGAGCACGGCGGAATCCTGCCCCCGTTCGAAATGCTCTACCTCCTGGCTCTCGCCGATCACTGCGAACGGGCGTTGATCGCGTGGAAGCGCGGCGTCGAGGCGCTGGAGCGCAACGTCGACAATCACATCACGATCTTCAGCGAGTTCCAGGAATTCGTCGCCAGAGCCGGAGCGGCCTGCCGATATTTCTGGCCGGTCTCTACGGACCGGCTCGCGCAGGCGCGCGCCGCAAAGCTCAGGGCGGCGTTCGCGGTCGAAGAGCGAAGCGCGCTTCAGCAGGTCCGCGACGCGAAAGACAGCCTCGTTCATTTCGACGAACGGCTGGACGCGTTCCAGACCGCAGCCGCCGGCCGCCAGCCCGTTCCCTCGCTGATCGCACCCGAGAGGATGCTGGACGATCCGACGGCCCACGTCCTTCGCCTGATCGACCCGGAGAAGGCGGTTTTCGTGGTGCTGGGGACGCGCATCGAGCTTTTCCCGTTGCACAGCGAAATTCAGAGGCTCTACGACTTGCTGCAGGACGTCCGCGTGAAGAGCGGGCGGCTTCCGCCCCCATCGCGAAACGGATCATGACCGACTGCCGCCTCTACCTCGTGACGCCTCCCTCCCTGGAGCCGGCGGTGTTCGCCGTTCAACTCGCCACGGCGCTGGACGCCGGCGACGTCGCCTGCGTGCAGCTCCGCCTCAAGGACTGCTCCGACGACGCCGTCCGCCGCGCCTGCGACGCGCTGCGCCCGGTGGCGCAGGACCGGGGCGTCGCCTTCATCCTGAACGACCACCCCGCCCTCGCCAAGGAGATGGGGTGCGACGGGGTGCACGTCGGGCAGAAGGACACGCCCTACAGGAAGGCCCGGCAGATCGTGGGCAAGGACGCCATCGTCGGCGTCACCTGCCACGACAGCCGCCACCTCGCCATGGAAGCCGGCGAGGAAGGAGCGGACTATGTCGCCTTCGGTTCCTTCTTCCCGACCACCACCAAGGACGTGGAGCACCACCCCACGCCCGACCTGCTGGCGTGGTGGGCCGAGCTGATGGAAATCCCCTGCGTCGCCATCGGCGGCATCACGCCGGAGAACTGCGGCCCGCTGGTCAAGGCGGGGGCGGATTTCCTGGCGGTCGTCTCCGGCGTCTGGCACCACCCGGACGGGCCGGGCGCGGCGGTGAAGGCGTACAACAAGGCCATCGCGGAGGCCGCCGGCTGACCGCCGGCCCCATCCCATGGACCTTTCCCTTGACCTTCTGGGCCTCCTGTTCGCCGTCGGGCTGGTTGCGGGTTTCGTCGACTCGATCGCCGGGGGCGGCGGGCTGCTGACCGTGCCGGCGCTGCTGTGGGCCGGGCTGACGCCAGCGCAGGCGCTGGCCACCAACAAGCTGCAGTCGACCTTCGGCTCCTTCTCGGCAACGCTGAGGTTCGTGCGCGGCGGCGAGGTGAACCCGCGCGCCATGGGCCGCATGATCGCCTGCACCTTCGCCGGATCGGCGCTGGGCGCCACGGTGGTGCAGATGCTGGACCCCGGCTTCCTGCGCGACGTCATCCCCTTCCTGCTGATCGGCATCGCCGTCTATCTGCTGCTGTCGCCCAAGGCCGGCGACCTGGACGCGCACCACCGCATCGGCGACGGCGCCTTCGCGCTGCTGATCGGCACCAGCATCGGCTTCTACGACGGCTTCTTCGGGCCCGGCACCGGCACCTTCTTCGCCATCTCCTTCGTGGCGCTGCTGGGCTACAACCTGCGCAAGGCCACGGCGCACACCAAGGTGCTGAACTTCACCAGCAACGTGGCGGCCCTGCTGTTCTTCCTGCTGGGCGGGCAGATCCTGTGGCTGACCGGGCTGGTCATGGGTGTCGGCCAGTACGCCGGGGCGTGGCTGGGGGCGCACATGGTGATCCGCAACGGTGCCCGCGTGGTGCGGCCGATGCTGGTGGTGGCATCGTTCGCCATCACCGCCAAGCTGGTGTGGAGCGACGCCGACAACCCCCTGCGCCTGGGCGTGGCCTATGTGGTGAGCCTGTTCAGCTGAACCAGCCACCGCCGGAGTGCAGGCGGCGCAGGGTCATCGACGCGCCGGTGATAGGGTCGCGGAACGAGGCGGTGTTGCGGTCGACGAACCGCACGGTCAGGGTAGGCCCGAATCCGTGCGGAATGACGCGCACCGCGTCGCCGTCCACCACGTACTCCACCTCCTGCTCCAGCCCGAGGGCGCGCATGCTGGAGCGGCGGAATTCGTAAGTGCCGAGCGACAGCCCCTCGCCCACCGGGGCCAGCAGTGTCCAACGGCCGTTCAGCCAGTTCGACGAGTCGTAGGTTTCGCACCCCGCCACCGCCCCCGCCAGCAGCAGGGCGAGGCACAGTTGCCGCGCCAGACGGGCGTATCGCCAGACCATCGGCACTCTCCCCGATCATCGCCGCCCCGATCATTGCCGAAGTTAAACGCCTGAGAAGGCACAAGGTTCTTCCCCCGTCGCCCCGGCACGGGCTTTGCGGAAATGTCACACTCGACTCCCAACTGTCGATCAGCCGAACCTTCCGGATGCACTCCATTGGAACATGACGTATACGTCAATGCACGCGATCGAACGGCGGACGAAATGAAGCAACGGCTGGTAGGGCCATCAAGAAAATAAGGGGAAGAAGCGCATGATCCGGAACTCACTCAGGACCCATCTGTTCGCCGCCGTGGCTCTCGCCGCGCTTGCCGCACCGGTGACGGCGCACGCCGCCGGATACGCGCTGAAGGAGCAGAGCGTGTCGGGTCAGGGCACCTCGTTCGCTGGCGTCACCGCCGGCGGCAACGGCGACGCCAGCGCCATGTTCTTCAATCCAGCGGCCATGGGCATGGTCCAGGGCAACCAGTTCGTGCAAACCTTCACCGGCGTCCTGCCCTATTCCAAGGTCGAGAGCGTCACCGCCACGCGCGCCACCCGCGCCGGCGGGTCGCGGATCGCCGGGAACACCGAACCGGGCGACGCGGCCAACGACGCCATCGTGCCGGCCGGCTATTTCGTCTATTCGATCAGCAACGACCTGAAGGTGGGACTGTCGGCCAACGGCCCGTGGGGCCTCGTCACCGACTACGGCGCCGGGTGGGTGGGCCGCTACCACGGCATCCGCTCCGACCTGCGCACCTACAACTTCACGCCCACGGTGTCCTACCGCGTGCTGCCGCAACTCACCGTCGGCGCCGGGCTGCAGATCCAGTACGCCAAGGCGAAGCTGTCGCAGGCGTCGGACTTCGCGCTGCGCCGCGGCCTGACGCCGGGCTCGCTGGACATCACCAGCGACATGGTGGGCAACGACTGGGGCTTCGGCGCCACTGCCGGCATCCTGTACGAGCCGATGAAGGGCACGCGCCTGGGCCTGTCCTACCGCTCGTCGGTGAAGCACACGCTGAAGGGCACGCTGTCGTTCGACGCCCCGGCGGCGCTGCGCGGGGCGCTGCCCAACCAGGGCATCTCGGCCGACGTGACGACGCCGGACATCGTCTCCTTCGGCGCTTATCACGAGATCAGCGACCGCTGGGCGGTGATGGCCGATGTGCAGTGGACCAACTGGTCGAAGTTCAAGGAGTTGCGCGTCAGCGCCGCCAACCCGGCGTTCAACGCGGTGACGGAGGAGAACTGGAAGGACTCCTGGTTCTATTCGCTGGGCACCTCCTACAAGGCGACCGACGCGCTGACGCTGCGCGCCGGCATCGCCTATGACCAGACCCCCATCCCGAACGAGTTCCGCACGCCGCGCATCCCGGACGAGGACCGCCTCTGGGTGTCGGTCGGCGCCGGTTACAAGGTCACGGAGTGGCTGCAGATCGACGCCGCCTATTCGCACATCTTCGTGAAGAACTCCTCGGTGAACCTGCGCGACGACCTGACCGGCCCGAACGCCGGCCGCGGCAACCTGACCGTCAACTACAAGAACCACGTCGACCTGATCGGCCTGCAGGCCCGCGTGGCGTTCTGACCGCGTCGGTCCGATCGTTGGGTTTTCGCCAAGCTCAACCCAACCTACGGGAACGTCCCACGTGGGTTGGGTTGAGGCCCAGACCGAAAACCGAACGCGGCACCTTGCCGTCCCGCCGACGCTTGCCGCGGCGCACACGCGTGGCATAGTTCCTCCCCAACCGGCGAACCGATAAGGGGAGGACAAAACCGCCATGGCCGACAGCTTCACCGCCTTCGTGATTGAGGATGCCGAGGGCAAGCCCAAGGGCGGCTTCAAGCAGATCACCCAAGCCGACCTGCCCGACCACGACGTGCTGGTCGAGGTCGCCTATTCCACCGTGAACTACAAGGACGGGCTGGCCGTCATCGGCAAGGGCCGCATCGCGCGCAAGCTGCCCATGGTCGGCGGCATCGACCTCGCCGGCACGGTGGTCGAGTCGCGCTCGCCGGACTGGAAACCGGGCGACAAGGTCATCGTCAACGGCTGGGGCCTGTCGGAGACGCAGTGGGGCGGCTACAGCCGTTTCCAGCGCCTGAAGCCGGAGTGGCTGACCCGCCTGCCCGACGCCTTCACGCCGGAGGAAGCCATGGGCATCGGCACCGCCGGCTACACGGCGGCGCTGTGCGTCGAGGCGCTGGAGAAATGGGGCGTCATCGAGCCCGCCGGCAAGCCGGGCGCCAAGGAGGTGCTGGTCACCGGGGCGGCGGGCGGCGTCGGATCGGTCGCCGTGGCGCTGCTGTCCAAGCGCGGCTACCCGGTCACCGCCTCCACCGGGCGGCCGGAGACGCACGAATACCTCACCGGCCTGGGCGCCACCGCCTTCATCGACCGCGCCGCCTTGCTGGAGAAGGGCCCGCCGCTCCAGAAGGAGCGCTGGGCCGGCGGCGTCGATTCGGTGGGTGGCATCACGCTGGTCAACGCCCTGTCGCAGACCGTGTGGGGCGGCGCCATCGCCGCCTGCGGGCTGGCCGGCAGCGCCGACCTGCCGGGCACGGTGCTGCCGCACATCCTGCGCAGCGTCACCCTGCTGGGCATCGACTCCGTGATGGCCCCGGCCGCCAAGCGCGACGCCGCTTGGGCGCGCCTCGCCCGCGACCTGGACAAGGAGAAGCTGAAGGCGATGTACGAGGTGCACCCCTTCTCCGACCTGCCGGACCTGGGTGCCAGGATCCTCGCCGGCCAGATCCGCGGCCGCGTGGTGCTGGACATCGGGAGGTAACGGAGCTTGTTTTGACCACGGATGCACACGGATAAATCTCAATCCGTGTGCATCCGTGTGCCGGCCCCGCCGGCGTCTGTGTGCATCCGTGTTATTGTTTTCTCGCGCCGCCACTCACCCCATCTGCACGTCTGCCTCGGGGTGCCCCGCCGGGTCCTCGCTGCCGGCGACATAGCGCAGCCGGGCGGTGGCGCTGGCCACGAGGCGGCCGTCGCGGCCGTGCAGCAGGCCCTCCGCCAGCAGGATCTTGCCGTCGCGGTGGGTGATCCGGCCGCTCGCCCGCAGGGGCGCCGGATCGGCCGGGGCGAGGAACTGCGTGGCGAGGTTCAGCGTGACGACGCGGCGCATGTTGCCGGGAACCCGGCACAAGCAGCCGGCAAGCCCGGTGGCGGCGTCGAGCAGCGACGCCTGCACGCCGCAGTCCACCAGCCCGGCGCCGTCCAGGTGCCGGTCGGCGGCATCCAGGCCCAGCAGGATCTCGTCATCCTCCCACCCCAGCACGCGGAAGCCCAGAAGCCGCTGGTAGGGAAACAGCGCGTCGTACGCGCCCGGTGCCATCGACATGCCGTGCCTTCGTTTCATTGCGGCGGCGGCGAGCGCCGGCCGGAGCGGAGGATTTCAGCAGCGCGCCCGCGCTGTCAAGATGCGGAACTTGATTTCACATCGGCAAATTCCGCATTGCGGTACTTGATTTCATGAGGTTGCCCGGCGCCGGATCGCGTGCCACAGTGGCGCCCATCGGCTCACCACGCAGGCACGGCGCATGACCACCCTCCTCCTGATCCGGCACGGCAAGGCCTCCTTTGGCACCGATGATTACGACCGGCTCTGCGACCAGGGGATCGAGCAGTCGCGCGCGCTGGGCGTGCATCTGGCGCGTGAGGGACGGCTGCCGCACGCGGCAGTGAGCGGCCGGCTGCGCCGTCAGGTGGACACGGCCCGCCACGCGTTCGACGCGGCGGGCTGCACCGTTCCGCTGGCGACCGACGCGGCGTTCGACGAGTACCCCAGCGACACGCTGTTCACCGCCTACCTGCCGGCCGTCGCCGCCCGCCATCCGGAGATCGCCGCAGCGGGCGAGGCGTTGCGTGGCGACCGACGGCTGTTCCAGACGGCCTTGGCCGCCGTCATGGACCTGTGGACGGCCGGCGAGGAGGCGGAGGTGGAGGAGACCTGGGCGGCGTTCCGCGCGCGCGTGCGCGCCGGGATGGAGGCGGCGGTGGCCGGGCGCGGCAAGGACGACGTGGTGGCGGCCTTCACGTCGGGCGGCGTCATCGGCACGGCGGTGGGCGAGGTGCTGGGCCTGCCCGCCGAACGCGCGGTAGCGTTGAGCTGGCGGGTGATGAACGCCTCCGTCAGCGAGATCCACTACGGCCGGTCGGGCTTCTCGCTGGCCGGGTTCAACGGGGTGTCGCACCTGCGGCTGGCGGGCGGAGAGGGTTTGCTGAGCTACCGGTAAGCCTGATTTCGTATTGCGGAATATTATTCCGATAATGTTGACGCCCGCGGGACGGCATGCCAGAGTGCCGCACCAGGGCCAAGCGAGACACGGGAAAGCGGCGGCACAGAACCGCCCCGAGGGAGGACAGGGCAGGAATGTTCGATCGTCACTTCAAGGTCTGGCCGCGCAACGTGCCGCGCCATCTGACCATCCCCGAGACGAACCTGCCGTTCAACCTGATGGTCACGGCGCAGCGCTACCCGAAACGAAGGGCCATCATCCATTGCGGCCGGTCGCTGAGCTACGCCGAATTCCACGATCAGGTGGAACGGCTGGCCGGCTGGCTGCAGCGCCGCCTTGGCGTGACGAAGGGCGAGCGGGTGCTGCTGTACATGCAGAACAGCCCGCAGTTCATGGTCGGCTACTACGCCATCCTGCGCGCCGACGCGGTGGTCATCCCGGTCAACCCGATGAACCGCACCGCCGAGATGCAGCATCTGGTCACCGACACCGGTGCCCGCGTTGCCCTCCTGGGGCAGGAGTTGTTCCCGGTGATCGAGCCGCTGCTCGGTTCCACGGGCCTGGAACACGCGGTGGTGGCGAGCTATGGCGAATACGCCGATCCCAGCTTCGACCTGCCGGTCCCCGACGCCGTGAAGGCACCGACCCGCACGGACTTCGGCACCGCCGCCGCCGTAACGTGGCGCGCGGCGCTGCAGGCCGGTGAGATGGCGAGCCCGGCGACGGCCGGCCCGGACGACCTTGCCGTGTTCCCCTACAGCTCCGGCACCACGGGGAACCCGAAGGGGTGCATGCACACCCACCGCACGGTGATGACGACGCTGGTCGGCGGGCTGGCCTGGAACCCCTCGCCCACCGATTCCGTCAATCTGGTGACGCTGCCGCTGTTCCACGTGACCGGCATGCAGAACTCCATGAACGCGCCGATCTACGTGGGCGCCACCATGGTGATCCTGCCGCGCTGGGACCGCCGCATCGCGGCCGAGCTGATCCAGCGCTACCGCGTCGCGCGCTGGCGCAACATCAGCACCATGGCCATCGACCTCGTCAACGACCCGGAAATCGCCAGGTACGACCTGAGCAGCCTGCAGTTCATCGGCGGCGGCGGTGCCTCCATGCCGGAACCGGTCGCCAACAAGCTGCGCGAGCTGACGGGGCTGGATTACATCGAGGGCTACGGCCTGTCGGAGACGATCGCCGCCACGCACATCAATCCCGTCGACCGGCCGAAGCGCCAGTGCCTGGGCATCCCCGTCTTCGACGTGGACAGCCGCATCATCAGCGTCGACGACGGCCGCGAACTGGGCCCCGGCGAGGTGGGCGAAATTATCATCCACGGCCCGCAGGTCTTCAAGGGCTACTGGAACGACCCCAAGGGCACCGAAGCGGCGTTCCTGGAGATGGACGGCAAGCGCTTCTTCCGCACCGGCGACCTCGGCTATTATGACGAGGACGGCTATTTCTTCATCGTCGATCGCGTGAAGCGGATGATCAACGCCTCCGGCTTCAAGGTGTGGCCGACGGAGGTGGAGGGACTGATGCACCGCCATCCGGCCATTTCCGAGGTGTGCGTCGTGGCCGCCCCCGACGCGCGTCGCGGCGAGACGGTGAAGGCTTTCGTCGTCCTGCGCGAGGGCCAGTGCGACGCGGTGAGCGGAGCCGAGATCATCGCGTGGTGCCGGGAGAACATGGCCGCCTACAAGTGCCCGTCGGCGGTCGAGATCGTCGACTCCCTGCCCCGCTCGGCCACCGGCAAGCTGCAGTGGCGGGAATTGCAGAACAAGGAGTGGAACGCGTGAACCGCATCGCCGGAATCCCCGCCCTTCAGGAGCGTGTCGGCACCATTCTGGGCGTCAGCGACTGGGTCAGCGTCGAGCAGGAGCGCATCCAGGCCTTCGCCGACGCCACCGGCGACCAGCAGTGGATCCACGTGGACCCGGAACGGTGCGAGCGCGAATCCCCCTACCGCACGACCATCGCCCACGGCTACCTGACGCTGTCGCTGCTGCCGATGCTGAGCGCGCAGGTGGTGACGGTCGATGGCATCGCCGCACGGCTGAACTACGGCCTGAACCGCGTGCGCTTCCCCGGCCCGGTCCCGGCCGGCAGCCGCGTGCGCGCCACCTTCCGCCTGACGTCGGTCGAACCGCAGGGCGACAACCGCTTCCTCGTCACCACCGAGGCCACCGTGGAGCTGGACGGCGGCAGCCGCCCGGTGTGCGTGGCCGAGATGGTGGCGATGTACGTGGTGTGAGGCCGCTCAGGTCTTGATCAGGTTGCCCGGCGCCTTCACAGGCTCCTGCTGCGCCGGACGCAGGCCGTCCACGGCGCGGCGCAGGGCGTCCAGGCCGGCGCCGGCCTTGTCCTTCGCCTCCTCCACCGCGCGGGTGATGGCGGCGCAGAGCGCGGCGCGGCGCTCGGGGTCGGCACGGCTCGCCTCCACCTCGCGCGCCACGTCGTCGGCGGCGCCGGGTTGCTCGGCCACGCTCTTCGGATCGACGCCCAGCAGCGGCAGGATCAGTTCCCGCCCCTTCTCGCGCGCCAGGGTCACGGCGCGGCCGCCCAGCCGCTCGGCCGCCGCCATGCTGCTGTCCCACAGGGTGAGCGCCGCCGACACCGTCGGCGCGCAGGCGGGCTGCGGCTCGGCCGCGGACGCCGGCAGGGTTGCGGACGACAGGACAATTACGAGGGCGAGGGCGGACGGGCGCGGCATGGCGGGTCTCGTGTATGCAGGCGAACGTGCGCCGACCATAGCACCGCTACGCTGACGCTGTCCCGCCCGGACGCTCGCCGCGCAGGGCGCCGCCGTGCAGCTGGAGGAACTGGCGGCAAGCGTCGAAGTCGCGTTCGGCCTCCGGCGGCAGCGCCACGCGCTTGCGCTGGGCGAGGTCGCGGGCGAAGGCCATCATGCGCTCGGTCGGCGCTCCGCGCCGGGGTTCGGCGGGAGCGGCCGGCGCGGTGGACGGTGCGGGGACCGGCGTGGCAATAGCCGGCGTGGGCGCCGGTGCGGGGGCCTTGCGCGGACGGCGCGGCTTGGTGGACGGTTTGGCAATCGCCTTCGTTGCTCCATCGGCGCCATCCGCTGGCGCGGCGCGCTTGCGGCGCACGCCGGTGCCCCGCCCCTTGGGCTTGCCCTTGATGCTCCCCTTGAAGGCAGGTCCCCCGCTGCCACCGACGTCGATGACGGCGCCGGAACGGCCCTGGAGCGCGCCGATCAGGCGTTGCGCCTCGTCGGCGATGCCATCGATGACGGTGCGGAAGTCGGCGCGGCCGGTCACCACCTCGTCCAGGCGCATCTCCCACACCGCCGTCGTGCCGGGATCGACCAGCGGTGGGGCGGCGGCGCGCAGCAGCTCGAACAGCGACAGGCCGGCCGGTGTCGGCACCACCAGCTTGCCTTGCGCGGCCAGCAGGTTCTGCCGCTTCAGGCCCTTGATCACCTCGGCCCGCGTGGCCGGCGTGCCGATGCCCTTGGCGTCCTTCAGCCGTTCGCGGAGCGCCGGGTCCTCGACGAAGCGCCAGGCGTTCTGCATGGCGTCGATCAGCGTGCCCTCGTTGTAGCGCGGCGGCGGCTGCGTGCGCTTGGCCTCCACCTTCGGGTCGGACAGCGTGGCCGTCTCGCCGTCCACCAGCGGCGGCAGGTCCTGCTCGGCCTCGTCAGCCGGGGCGTCCTGCTGCTCGGCGGCGGTGTAGACCGCCCGCCAGCCCAGGCGCAGCGGAATGCGGCCGGTGGCGCGGAACTCGGCCGCCGCACCACCGGGCACGTCGACAGTCATGGTCGCGGTGGTCTGGCGGTACTCGAAGTCCGGCATCACAGCGGCGAGGTAGGAGCGGCAGATCAGCGCGAACAGGCGCTTCTCGTCCTCGCTCAGCCGCGCCAGCCGGTTCTCCAGGTCGTCCATCACGTTGACGTTGGGCACGACGGCGTGGTGCGACACGCCCTCCAGCGCCTTGTCGCAGAAGTGGCCGGACTTGCCGCGGCGGATGACGGGCGCGCATATCTCCAGGTGGGCGAATCCGCGCAGCCGGGTCAGCGCGCCGACCAGGGCCGGCACGTCGGCAATCTGGTTCTCCGACAAATAGCGCGCCTCGGCGCGGGGGTAGGTGATGAGCTTCTTGCCCTCGCCGTCGTACAGCGCCTGCGCGACCTCCAGCGTCCGGTCGGCGGTCCAGCCCCAGCGCTGGCCGCAGGTCTTCTGCAAGGCCGGCAGGTCGAACAGCTTCGGCGGCGCCTGCCGCCGCTCCTCCACCTTCACGGCCAGCGGGCCTTTGTGCCCGGATGCGGCGGCGGCCACCGTCTCGGCCCGCGCGCGCTCCTTGATGCGCAGCTTGGGCGGCGGGGCGTGGCGCATCAGGAAGGTGCCGGCGGCGACGGTCGCGGTGGCGACGACCTCAAAATAATCTTCCGGCTTGAAGTCGCGGATCTCGATCTCGCGCAGGCAGACGATGGCGAGCGTCGGCGTCTTCACCCGGCCGATGCCGATGACGCCGCGGGCACCAGGCGCGCGCAACTGCGTGGTGGCGGTGCGGGTCAGCGACAGGTTGAAGATCTGGTCGGCTTGCTGGCGCGCCACCGCCGCCTCGTACAAGGGCCGCATCTCGGCATTCGGCTTCAGCGCGTCGAAGGCCTGGCGGATGGTCTTGGGGTCCTGCGCGGTGAACAGGGCGCGCCTGACCCGGCCGCGGAAGCCCACGTGCTCCAGGATCTCCTGGCCGATCAGTTGCCCCTCGCGGTCGCAGTCGGTGGCGAGGATCACCTCGTCGCAGCCCTTGAGCGCGGCGGCGATGGCCTTGAACTTGGCCGGCTTGTTGCCGTAGGTGTCGACGCGCGTGGGGTACAGCCCGTCGGGCTTCAGCAGCGTGGGCGCCCAGCGCTTCCACGCGGGGTCCACCTCCTCCGGCTCGGCGAGGCGCAGCAGGTGCCCCTCGGCCGGCAGGATCTGACCGAAGCGGGAGCCGAGCGCGGCGCGCAGGTCCTTCGCCTGGCTGGATTTCTCGGTGATGATCAACGTCGCCATGGCACCCGAGGATAGGGCACCAACACGAACAGAGCAAGAACGTTTACACCCTGCAGATCGTTGACGCAGGGCGGCCAAACCCTGCTATGGTCCGGCCCCCTTTTCCGCAGCGCGTCAAACCCGTCCCATGTCCATGCCTTCGGAGGATCTGTTCGGTGCCGCGGCGCCGGCCTGCGTGCCGTTCGCGCAGGAGGATCTGGCGCGCGTCTTCGACCTGAAGACGGTGCAGCGCGGCCGCACGCTGGTGCTGACCGGCGCCGTGCGGCTGCGCGAGGCGGCGACTCGGATCGAGGCGATAGTGACCGATCTCGGCCGCGAGCTGGCGGTGACAGTAGTGCCGGTGCAGCGCGGCCGGCGCATCAGCTTCGACCGCCGCTGCACCTGCGGGCGCCTGGCCTGCGCGCACATGGCGGCGGCGGCGATGCTGGCGCTGGACACCCGCCCGGAGTGGCGGCGCACGTCGCTGCTGGATCTGATGGAAGGAGAAAAGCCCCCCTCTCCCCCTGCGGGAGAGGGGCTGTTCGCGCGCCCTAGACCGTCACCCTCGCCGACGCTCCAAGCCCCCAAACCCGACCCCGTCCTCCTCGCCCACTGGACGCTGGAGCCCGGGCGCGACGACGTGGCGCTGTACGTGTCCGCCTGCCTGATCCCCACCGCTGGCGGCGATCCGGAACCGGCGACCCCGCGCGAGGTCATCGCCCGCGCCGCGCGCGATGCGGCCGGCGAGGCGGACCGGGCGGTCGCCCGTCTGCTGGGGGCCGGCGGGGTCATCCGCTCGCCCGTGCCGAAGGGCCGGGCGGAGGCGGTGGACCGCGTCCTGCACCGGCTGCTGGACACCGGCCGGCTGCGCTGGCACAGCGGGGCGTCGCTGGCCGAGGGGCCACGGCGCACGCTGCGCGCCTTCCGTGACCCGACGACGCGCAAGCTGCGCCCCACCGGCATGCCGGAGGGCGGCGCGCTGATCCGCGGCTCCGGCTGGTGGTGCGTCGATCCCGGCGCCGGGCAGATCTGCCCGACCGAGATGCAGATCGTCGAGGCGCGCAAGCCGGTGGTCGCCGCCGCACCCGCCACGCCGCCCCGGCGCGAGCCGCTGCGCGCGCTGCCGCCCAACCAGTCGCTGATGCAGCCGCGCGCCTCCGACACGGCGGCGATCATGGAGCGCACACCGGTGGTCGTGGTGCGGCTGGGCCGCGTGGTGACGCCGTCGGACGGGCTGGTCGACGTGCTGCGCCTCGCCTTCGACTACGGCGAGCCCGATGTGCCGGCGGAGATCGAGCCGGACGACCAGCGCCAGTTCGCCCGCACCGAAGACACCGACGGCACCGTTACTTTCGTGCGCCGCGACAAGGCGGCCGAGCAGGCGGCCATGCAGCGGCTGGCGCAGCTCGGCTTCGGGCAGGGGCGCATCGAGCCGGCGAAGGGCGTCATCGACGCGCGCGCCACGCGCGTGCACTGGTTCACCGGGCGCGACGCGGCGGAGCGCTGGCAGGACGTGCTGTCCACCCACGTGCCGGCGTGGCGGGCCGCGGGCTGGACGGTCGAGGTGGGGACGGATTTCGGCACCCGCATCGTCGAGCCGGGCAGCGCCGTGGAGGTCGCCGTGCGCGATGCCGGCGACGGCTGGTTCGACCTGGACGTCGGCGTCGAGATCGACGGGGAGCGCCGGCCGCTGCTGCCCATCCTGGCGAAGCTGGTGGACCGCGGCGGCATGGCGGCGGCGCGCGTCATCGACGGGCGCGCCCACATCGTGCTGGACGACGGCAGCGTGCTGGCCCTGCCCGCCGACCGGGTGGAGCGGCTGCTGAGCGTGCTGGAGGCCATGCTGGACGGCGCGCGGCGCGTCGACGACCGCATCGAGGTGCCGATCGGCGAGGCCGACACGCTGTTGGACATCGACGACCTGATCGCGCGGCGCCTGGGCGAGACGGCGCAGATCGACGCCTTCCTCAACCGCTTGCGCGACAGCGAGGCGCTGCCCGAGGTCGCCATCCCGTCCTCCTTCAAGGCAGAGCTGCGCGACTACCAGCGGTCCGGCGTGGCGTGGCTGCAGGGGATGCGGGCCGGTGGCGTGGCCGGCATCCTGGCCGACGACATGGGCCTGGGCAAGACGGCGCAGACGCTGGCCCACGTGGCGGTGGAGCACGCGGAGGGGCGGCTGACCGACCCGTGCCTCGTGGTGGTGCCGACCAGCCTCGTGCCCAACTGGGTGGACGAGGCGCGGCGCTTCGTGCCGCACCTGCGCGTGCTGGTGCTGCACGGGCTGGACCGGCACGAGAAGCGCGGCGAGGTGGAGAAGGCGCACATCGTCGTCACCACCTACGGCGTCATCGCCCGCGACGTCGAGCTGATGAAGCCGATGCCCTGGCACCTGCTGGTGCTGGACGAGGCGCAGGCGATCAAGAACCCGGACGGCAAGGCGACGCGCGCGGTGTGCCAGCTCCAGGCCCGCCACCGGCTCTGCCTGTCCGGCACGCCGGTGGAGAACAACCTGGGCGAGCTGTGGAGCCAGTTCGCCTTCCTGATGCCGGGCCTGCTGGGTGACCGCAAGACGTTCCAGAAGCGCTTCCGCACGCCCATCGAGAAACGCGGCGACGCCACCCGCGCCAATCTGCTGATGCGCCGCATCAGCCCCTTTCTGCTGCGCCGGACCAAGGCCGACGTCGCCAAGGAGCTGCCGCCGAAGACGGAGGTGGTGCGCCGCATCGACCTCGATCCCGGTCAGCGCGACCTCTATGAGACCATACGCCTGTCGGTGCACGAGAAGGTGCGCGCGGCCATCGCCGCCAGCGGCCTGTCGCGCAACGCCATCACCGTCATCGACGCGCTGCTGAAACTGCGGCAGGTGTGCTGCGACCCGCGCCTGATGAAGGCCGCCGGGGCCGGGCGGGGGGCGAAAAGCGCCAAGCTGGACAGCCTGATCGCCATGCTGGGCGAGATGGTGCCGGAGGGGCGGCGGGTGCTGGTGTTCTCGCAATTCACCAGCATGCTCGACCTCATCAAGGTGGAGCTGGAGGCGGCCGGCATCGCGTACGTGGAACTGACCGGCCGCACGCTGGACCGGGCGGAGCCGGTGGCGCGCTTCCAGCGCGGCGAGGTGCCGGTGTTCCTGATCAGCCTGAAGGCCGGCGGGCGTGGGCTGAACCTGACGGCGGCCGACACGGTGATCCACTACGACCCCTGGTGGAACCCGGCGGCCGAGGACCAGGCGACCGACCGCGCCTACCGCATCGGCCAGGACAAGCCGGTGTTCGTCTACAAGCTGATCGCCGCCGGCACGGTGGAGGAGCGCATCCTCGACCTCCAGCGCCGCAAGGGCAGCCTCAGCGCCGCCACCATCGAGGGCACCGGCAGCCTCACCGGCGCCCTGGACGGCGGCGACATCGATTACCTGTTCGAGCGGGCGGAGGAGGCGTGACGCCTCACCCCCGACGCCACTTCAGCGCCAGGAAGCGCTCGAACGTCCCCGGCGCGTCGTAGCTGCCGAGGAACAGGTCGCCGACGGCGCGGCGCATGCGGGCGCGGATGCGCGCGCGGATCCCCTCCTCCACCATCTGGCAGCGCCGGCACAACAGGCGCGGCGCGCCGGTCGCGGCGCCGGACGCGCGCACCGGGCGCACCGCCACGGCGATGTCCTCGGTCGTCGCGTACTCGACCACGTCCGGCCAGGGGGCGCGGCGGCCCCGGCTGTCGCGCCAGGTCTGCGCGTCCGGGTCGTACCAGCGCCCGTCCGCCAGACAGCGCACGACCACCCCGTGGGGGCGCCCGCAGCAACGGCAGCGCGCCGCGCCGGGGGCGTCGCCGCGCCTGGAGGGATCGATGGCCGGGGTCAGGATCTTGACGCGGGCGTGCCTGGACATGATGCGCTCGACGGGTGGGCCGTTGTCATCGCACCTGACGGCGGCAAGCGCCAGCATCAATTCGCATCAATTCGCCGCAATCACGACATTGCCGCGTCCGACGCCGGCGGCAGGGCTGGCCGGGACGCCTTCGCCCGGCCCTTCGCCGGAATGGTTTCGTAGCGTTCGAGGTGCAGCGGCAGCCACCATTCCCCGTCCATGCGGGTCAGCACCGCCTCGCCCAGCGCGATGGCGGCCAGCAACTCGCGACTGCGCGTGTGGATCAGCGCCGGAATGCCGCGGCGGATCAGCACGCCGCGCTCGGCGAGCGCGTTCTGCAGCGGCGCCTCCAGCCGGCCGCGCACGCCGGCCGCGCCCAGCGCCTGCATGGCGTGGAACAGGTCGTCGATCACGGCGCCGGCCATGCGGGGTTTGGCCACCACCTGCATCACCTCGGCGATGCCGCCGGGCGGGACGAAGGCGACGTGCCAGCCCAGCACGCGCCCGTCGCGGTCACGCACCAGCCGGCGCGACAACGGGCCACGGCTGGGCAGGTCGCCCATCTCGGCGAACAGCCATTCGGTGAAGGGGCGGTCGTAGGCCGGGCGCAGGCGCGCCCACCCCATCCCTTCCTCGGCGAAGGCAGCGAGCGCGTCGGCGGTCAGCACGTCGGACACGGTGTCGCCCGGGCGCTCCACGCCCAGCCGGCGCAGCGCCAGCACGTCCAGCGGCTTGCCCAGGGCGCGGGCCGCCGGTTTCAGCCGCGTCAGGCCCAGCCGGTCGAAGCCGAACTCGACGGCGAAGCGCGCGGGGCGGAAGACCTTGATCCAATCCAGCGACGGCAGTTCGACCGCGCGGCCACCCATGCCGATCCACAACCGGGCGGCATCGGGCGTGGCGCCGTCGGTGATGCTGAAGTCCTGCCGCCCGGCGAGATAGGCTCGCTGCAAAAGCGCGCCCACCATGCCCGCCGCCGGCTCCGGCGAGCGCAGCAACGGGCCGGAGCAGCCCAGGCGGAGAGGCTTGCCGTCGAAACGCAGGCGCCGCACGGTGGAGCCGATGAAGCCCAGGATGCGCCCGCCCTGCCCCTCGCACACCAGCGCCGGGATCTCCCGGTCGGCCCAGGGGTGGTCGAGGAAGTAGCGCGTCAGCGCCGGGGCGAGCAGCAGCGGCGCATCGTCCGTCTTCGAGCGCATGACGCGTTCGTAGAGGGTGGCGACGGCCGGCGCGTCGCCGTGCGTGAAGGGGCGGACGATCGTCATCTCGACACCGTACGGAACATTGGCGGGCGGCTCATCACGTTTCGGCGCGGGCGGGGCCGCCTCGGCGCAGGCGTCTCCACGCCCTGGCGGCACGGGCACGCATCTGGCGCAGATGCGCGTCGACGGCGCGGTGGACGCCGTCGCGGCCCAGCGCGAACCAGTTCATCGGCTGTTCGGCGTTGGACAGCAGCGGCTTGTGGCCGGCGGCGGTGGACATGAAGTCGTAGCAGCGCTCGCCGCGCGCCAGCGAATCCTCGATCGCCAGCACGTGGCTGACGAGGCCGGGCTTGAGGCGGTTGTCGCTCTCGAAGGCGAAACCGCCCTGGTAGTTCAGCACCCGCCCGCGGCTGACGAAGTTGTAGAGGAAACCGATGGGCTCCCCGGCGGCGGTGATCCGGCACAGGCGCACGGAACCGTCCGGTACGCCGGTGCGGATCAGGCGCTCGTGGAAGGGGCGGAAGGCCGGGTTGTCGAAGGCGCCGGACTCGCCGCGCGCCTTCCAGCGCGCCTGGTGCAGCACCTCAAGCGCGTCGAAGTCCGCCAGCGCCTCCTCCACCGTGGACGCCACGCGGTACTCCAGCGGCCCCCGGTCGGCATACAGGCGCAGCGTCCGCTTGACGGCGGAGCGCGTGCTGCGCCCGAGCGTGGCCAGATAATCGCCCCCCTGCCGGCGCACGAGGTCGAGGTCGACCCATTGCGCGCAGTCGGCCGTGCGCACGTCCAGGGCGTAACCGCCGGCGGCGGCGGCGCGGCGCACCGCGCGTTCGTTGGCGGCGTCGAGGCCGCCCAGCACCAGCTCGTCGTGGCGCGCCACGCGGGATGCCAGCCAGGCGAAGCAGGCGTCGGCCACCGCCTCGGCACAGGTGCCGTCGGCCAGGACGCCGTTGTACTCGACGAACAGCCGGTCGAAGACACGGTCACCCGTCTCGTGCAGCAGCCAATGCCGCTGCGGCAGCAGGCCGAAGCGCCAGCGCGCGCGCCGGCACAGCACCGCCAGCCCGACGACGCGCCCTCCGCGGCGCGCGGTCAGCAAGTGCGCGCGCGTGCCCGGCGGCAGATGCCGCAGCCAGTTGCCGACCCACAGCCACGACAGGAAGAAGGAGCCGTCGGCGCGCCGTTCCAGATCGGTCCAGGTCCGTTCCAGCGCATCGATGGGAGGCAACGGGACCAAGTCGACGTCGATCGCGTCGGCGGCGCTGACGGCGTACGGCTCCGCATGCATGCGGCGGTCTCCTCGACAGGGGCGGCGGCGCGTCGACGTTGGGTTGAGGCGTAGCCGAAAACCCAACGCCCCCAGCTCAGACGGCGGGCTGCCTCAGGCTGTGCAGCAGCGCCGCGATGCCGCTGACGGTGCGGAGCTGGTCGATCTCCAGCGATTCCAGCGGCATGGTCAGGCCGAACCGATCTTCCAGCAGCACGATCAAGTCGACGAAGACCAGGGAGTTCAGCAGCCCCTCCTCGATCAGGTCGGTGTCGGGCGCCGGCACGACGATGTGCATGTCGTCGCGGAACAGGGCGATCAGCGCGGCTTCGGTGTCGGCGTCTCTGGTAACGGCGAGCATGTCAGGCCACTCTCCTTGTTTCGGCGAGGTCGGAAGCGCTGGCGAAGCGGCAGCCGGCGGTCAGGACGCTGCCCGCGGGGACGCGCCGGCCACCGGCGATGAGCTGTTCGAGGAGAAGCGCGCCGCCCCGCGCCGCGACCAGGGCGGCGCCATCGGCGTCCACCGCCACGACGGTACCGGGCGGCGCATCGGCCGACTGCCCGGCCCGGCGCAGGCGGGATACCGCCAGCGTGTCGTCCCCGAGACGCAGCTTCGGCGATCCCCAGGGCGAGGCGAAGGGGCCGAAGGCGCAGGCGCGGGCGAAGTTGGCGATGGTCCCGGCCGGCCAGTTCCAGTCGATCCAGCCGCCGTTCGGCGGCTTGCGGCCGTAGACGCGGCGCCCGGCGGGATCGAGGTCGCGATGCCGCACGGACGCGGGATCGTCGGCGTATTGATCCACCAGCCGCGCCACCAGCAGCAGGCCCAGCTTGGCGCAGCGGGTGTAGACGGACAGCGCGGTGTCGTCGGGGCCGATGGGGAACGCCGCCTCCGACACCACCGGTCCGGCGTCGATCGCCGGGACCATGCGGTGCAGCGTGACGGCGTGCCGCGTCTCGCCCTGGAAGATCGCCCAGCTCGGCGCGTTCAGCCCGGCGTAGTGCGGCAGCGGGCCGGGGTGCAGGTTGTACGCCCCCAGCCGCGGCGCCGCCAGCACCTCCGGGCAGACGACGTGCAGCGAGTGCACGTTCAGCAGCAGGTCCACGCCCGCCGTGCGGAGCACGTCGGCGAATGCCGGATCCTTGACCCGCACCGCCGGCCACACGGGCAGGCCCTGGCGCAGCGCCAGCCGCTCCACCCCCGCCGGGTCGCCGGAAGTGACGGCGACGCCGGCGACGCGGTGCGGCGTGCGCAGCAGCGCCTGGAGGAGTTGGAGCCCCGCCGCCTCCTCGACGGCCAGGAACAGGGTGAGCGGCATCAGGTGCCCGCCTCCTGCCCCGCGGTCTGCCCGTCGATCTGTCCGGCGAACACCGCGTTGCGCAGGTGCGGGCGGTCGATCTTGCCGTTGGCGTTCTTGGGCAGCGGGTCCATCACCGCCCACTGCGTGGGCAGCATGTAGGCCGGCAGGCGGGCGGCGAGGCGGGCGCGCAGCTCGCCCGGGCGCAGCTCGGTCCCGTCCTGCGGCGCGTAGGCGCAGCAGATGGTGGCGCCGTCGAAACCGCCGCGGTCCACCGCGACGACGGCGTAGTCCTTCAGCCCGTCCACCGCGCCCAGCGCGGCTTCGATCTCCCCCAGTTCGATGCGGTAGCCCCGGCTCTTCACCTGGGTGTCGGCGCGGCCGACGAAGTGCACCTGCCCGTCCGCCCCCAGGCGCGCGAGGTCGCCGGTGCGGTACATCCGGCTGCCGTCGCTGCGGCCGTGTTCCGGCACGAAGACGGCGGCGGTCTTCTCCGGATCCTCCCAATAGCCATCGGCGAGGCCGGCGCCGGCGATGTACAGGTGGCCGATCTCACCCGGCGGCGCCGGATTGCCGGCGTCGTCCAGCACGTACAGCCGCTCGCCGCCGCAGGCCACGCCGATGGGCACGGGTACGGCCGGGTCCTCCGGGCAGGACGGGACGGTGTAGTAGCTCGACGCGATCGTCGCCTCGGTCGGGCCGTAGAGGTTGGTGAAGGTGACGTGCGGCAGCCGCTTCATCCAGTGGATCAGCGGCGGCGTCGGGAACGCCTCCCCGCACCACATCAGGCGCTTCAGGCTGGGGAAATCGTTCTCGCGCACGGCGTCCAGCTTCGCCATGTAGTTCAGCACCGAGGGCACGGAGAACCACTGCGTCAGTTCGCGCTCGCGGATGAAGGCGGCGAGGCGGGCGGGGATCAGGTTCAGCTCCGGCGGGACGATGTGCAGTTCCGCCCCGGCGGCGAAGGCGCCGTAGATGTCGAAGGTGGACAGGTCGAAGTGCAGCGGCGCGTGGCCGGACACCCGGTCGTCGGCGTCGATGCCGAAATAGCCGACCGACCATTCCACGAAGGCGACGACGCTGGCGTGCGGAATCACCACGCCCTTGGGCTGCCCCGTCGAGCCCGAGGTGAAGAGGATGTGCGCCCGCCCCTCCGGGTCGCCGGACGGGACAGGTGGGTCGTCGGGCATGACGGCCACCTCGTCCGGGCCGAAGGCGAAGGACAGACCGTCGAGCACCGCCGCCTCGCGGCCCAGCCGGCCCAGCGCGGCGGCGCGCGCCGCCGGGCTGATCGCGGCGACGTCGCTGAGCAGCGGGGCCGAGGACGCGGTGGCGAGGATCACCTTCGGCCGGCAGGCGTCGATGATGCGGGCAGCGCGCGGGGCCGGGTTGTGCACGTCCACCGGCACGTAGAGGCAGCGCGCCCGCAGCGAGGCCAGCATGGCGACGATGGCGTCCGCCGACTTCGGCACCATGATGGCGACGCGGTCGCCGTCGCGGCACCCGGCCTCGCGCAGCGCGCGGGCGAGGCGACCGGACGCCGCCCACATCGCACCGTAGGACAGGCGCCCGTGCGGGGTGACGATGGCGGTGGCGTCCGGCCGGGCCTGCGCCGTGCGCGCGACGAGATCATGGATCAGCGCGGCCATCAGGCGGCCTCCACCAGCGCCGCGGCGTCGAAGGCGGCGCCAATGTGCTCGTACTCCGCCTCATCGGGGGCGATGTCGAGGATCACCGTGCGGTAGCCCTTGGACAGGTAGCGCGCCAGCTCACGCCCCACCGCCTGGTAGCTGCCGACAAGGTAGGGGCAGAAGGTCTTGTAATGGTGGAACGGACCCAGCCAGTACGGGCTCTCCCCGCCGTCGGGCTGGTCGTTCAGGCTGGACAGCTCCTTGTGCCAGACGCTGTCGCTGACGCTCATGGCGACGCGGTGCATGACGGCGCCCTGGCGGGTGGCCGGGAAGCGCTCGTGCGCGACGCGCCATGCCTCCGCCGCGTCGGCGCGGGCGACGATGCCCACGCGGATGCCCAGCGGCACGGCGGGGTAGTCGGCAGCCCCCACCTCCTCCTCCGCCGGCTTGGGGTAGCGGATGGCGGTGGCGCCGGTCGCCACGGCCGCCTGCATGCCGGCATCCGAGGAGCCGGAGATGAGGATCTCCGGCCGCAGCTCGGCCGGCAGCGGCACGGCCATGGACAGCTTGTCGGTGCGGTAGTGCCTGCCCTCGAAGCTCACCGGGCCGGCGCCGTCCAGAAGCGCGCGGATGATCTGCGTGTATTCGACGGTGCGCTCATAGCGCGCGTCGTGCGGGGTGGCGTCGCCCAGCGCCAGCAGGTCGTTGATGAAGCCGCCCGCCAGCATGTTCAGCGCGATCCGCCGGCCGTGCAGAAAGCCCAGCGAGGCCACCATCTTGGCCGCCGTGTAGGGGTGCATGTAGACCGGCTGCACGGCGACCAGCGGCATCAGCCGCTCGGTGCCGGTCAACACCGTCTGGGCCACCAGCCACGGGTCGACGAGGCCGTTGTCGGTGTAGACGAGCATGCCGGCGCATCCCGCCGCCTCGCTCCAGCGGGCGTGCTCGCCGACGGTGCGGAGGTAGTCCGCGGGGCCAACGTCCTTGGATTGCGGACAGGTCGAGTAGAGCTGAATCGAACCGTGGCGAGCTGGCATGGTCGAGCCTCGCAGCAAATATCCCGGTCAGGCGCGGAGCGTGTCACCGGCCGCGGGCTGTTGCGGCGATCCCGTCGCCGGGCCCGGGCGGCCTGTTGCGTGGAGACACTATCGCAGAGCCGGGAACGCGATGCGAAAGCGCGGAAGTTGAACCGCCGCGGGTCTGAGCAACTACCCCCACCGACACGCCAAATCGATAGGATTAGCGCGATCGATCGGAGAGAACGGGTGTGCCTTCAGGACCGCGCGCGGCCAATGCGCTCCACCGCCGCGTCCACCGCCATGCGGCTGTCGGCCCCCAGGCGCGGCGGCGCGCCGGGGTCGAGCGGGCCGGCGCGGTCCGCCTGCTCCCGCCAGCGCGCCGCGTCGCCCTCCGCGACGGGGAAGAGCTGGAAGCGGTCGGGCAGGTCCTCCGCCCCGAACGCCTCGAACCCGCGCTTGGCGCCGACCAGCCGGCCCTGCTGCGGCCGGGCCAGCGTGCGGGCGAGGCGCGTGACCAGCGCGTCGACCTCCTCCACCGTGGCGTCGCGCCAGCCGGTGTTGGAACCGGGGGTGAGCTGGCGGATCGCCTCCTCGAACTCGCCCGCGTGGCGCAGCGGCGGCGTGCCGGACAGGATGCGATAGGCCCGCCGCACGGCCAGCGGGCGCGGGTTGCCGGCCTGAAGCTGGCGCAGGTGCTTCACCGGATCGACGGCGGCACCGGTCCGCACGGGGCTCTCCCGCCCCTCCTCGGTCAGCAGATAGAAGAAGCACTCGGCCACCGCACCGTCCCCCACCGCCGCACCCGCGCGCTTCTTCTGCCAGAACGCCGCCGCGACGGGAAGCGCCGCAGGTTGGTGCCAAGCGCCAGCGCGGCCCGACGCGCGTTGCCATGGAAGGGAGTGTCGGGCCGCGCTACGCTTGGCGTCAACCTACAAACATTCCTCAAGACAGGGAGACGGCCGGCCATGGACGACGACGCGAAGATCCCGGAGAGCGCCCGCGAGCTGACCGAGACGGAACTGTCCGGCGCCAGCATCGAGGCGCTGATCGTGCGGCTGCAAGCGGCCCGGCGCAACGCCGCGCTGGCGCGGGCGCGGGCCGAGTACCAGGACGCCAACAACAGCCACCGCGAGGCGGTGAACTACGAACGCCTCGTCGCCGCCAACGAGAAGATGGCGCAGGCCGAGCGCAAGGCGATCGTCGAATCGAACCCCGACGTCCTGAAGGGCCGGCAGCAGAGCATCGTCCACGCCAAGGAAGCCGCCCTGTGGACCGCCGAGGCCGAGGCGCTGCGGCTCTACATCCTGGCGCGGACCCGCGCGGCATCGGCGGACGCGGGCGAGGCGCCCTGACCGGCCTGGCCGGCCACCCGAAGGCGGCCGGCCCCGTTCAAAGGATCAGAAGCGGGTCCGCAGGCCGAGCACCCCGGACCAGTCGGCGGTCAGCTGCACGCCGTTCACCCGCTGCCAGATGGGCTTCTGCACGAAGCCGTACAGGCTGACGCCGTCGAGGACCGCGTAGCTGATGCCGGGGCTGACGGCGATCATCCGCCGCCCGCTGTCCTCCGGCTCGGCCTCCCGGCCGCGGTCGCGGCCACGGACGAGGGCGTTCACCTGGGCCAGGAGCGACAGCCGCTCGGTCACGTCGTATTGCACCCCGACGTCGAACCCGAACTGCGAGCCGGGGCGGTAGCCCTCCCGCTCGTTCAGCGGCGTCTGGACGCTGGCCTGCATGAACCAGGAGGCACCCCATTCCGGGATCGGCTGGTGGTAGAAGGCGCCGAGCAGCAGGTCGGTGGTGCCGGTACCCGGCTGCAGCGACCGTTCCGCCACGTCGCCGCGGCCGTTGGCGACGGCGAAGCGCCCGGTCGGCAGCTTCAGCCCGGCGGTGATGCCGAAGCCGGCGAGCGCCCCGTCGGTCACGCTGTAGCGCCCCGCCACCCGCGCGTCGCCGAGTTTGGTGAAGTCCCATTGCTCCGGCAGGCGGGCGCCATGGTGGTTGTGAATGTGCTCGTGGTCGCGGCTGACCAGCGGGGCCTGGATCGACAGACCCCAGTTGGCGGAGAAGGCGTGGTCGATGGTCGCCACCATGTTCCGGTTGGTGGTCTTCACCTCGTCGTGGTGGCGGCGGATCTGGCCGACGCCGACCGTGCCGGTGCCGGCGCGGGGCTGGTCCTGCGGGATGTACTCGAACCGCAGGTCGAGGGTGGTGCCGCTCTCGGCCGGGGCGCTCTGCACGCTCCAGTTCGTGTTGACCGAGCAGAAGGCGGCGCCGCAGCTGGCCTGGGCGGGCAGGGCCGCGAGACCGGCAAGGGTGAGCGTGGCGCCGGCCATTCCGGCGCGCGCGAGGGTGTTCATGCTGTCGTCCTGACACACGTTGAATTCGGCCGGGCGGAGCCCGGCGGATTGCGGTGGCGAGGTCAGGCAGCCGGCGGGGCGCGCGCCCGGAAGGCGTCGAAGCGCCCGGCGGCGGCGACGGGCGCCGCCACGGCGGGCGCCAGCCGGCCGACGACGCTCGGCCGGTAGACGAGGACGATGCCGTCCGGCGCCAGGAAGGCGGCGTGGAGCTGCAGCGACTGGCAGATCGGGCAAGGCGGCATCGCGCCGGGATGCCCCGGTTTCGCGGGGGCCGGCGCGCCGGTGTCCGCCTTCTGCCCGCAATGCTCGCCGACGGCGGCTTGGACGGCTTGGGCGGCCGCTTCGAAGGCCGGCACGTGAAGCCCGGCCATCGCCACGTGGACGAGCAGCGCCAGCGCGCCCAGCGCGGCGCCGACGCGGCTTGTCCATGGATGATGGCGAGCGATCATGCGCCGATCCTAACGGCCCTGGCCGTGCCACCTCTTGATCGAGGTCATGCGCCGGCTGCGGGGCAGCATGAACTCCGGCGACGATCCCGAACAGGACCCCGAACAGGACCCCGAACAGGACATTGCGGGCCGTCGGCGCCTTCCGCCTGTTGTGCTGGCGATGAGGCGCATCGAACCGGAGATCCATGGTCCAGATCGCACCCCGCGGCGACGTCCGGGACGGGCAGACGCCGTCCAGTTCCCTGTGGCAGGCGGTGCTGCGCTACGGCACCGCGCTGCTGATCGTCGCGCTGCTGGTCGGCGCGCTGTTCATCCTCGACCGGTGGCTGGAGCAATACAGCATCGGCGACATCCGGCAGGCCATCCGGCGGATCGAGCCGGGGCAACTGGCGACGGCCGTCGCGGCGGCGGCGATCAGCTACTGGCTGCTGACGCTGTACGACGCGCTGGCGCTGCACCACCTGCGGCGCGACCTGCCCTACCGCTGGGTCGCCTTCACCGCCTTCACCAGCTACGCCTTCAGCCACAGCCTGGGCTTCGCCAGCGTCATCGGCGCCACCGTGCGTTACCGGCTCTACGCGCCCTTGGGCCTGCACGCGGTGGAGGTGGCGCAGGTGACGCTGTTCGTCGTCACCACCTTCACGCTGGGGCTGGTGGTGGTGATGCCCATCGTCATGCTGCTGGACCCGACGGCGCTGAAGGCGCTGCACGTGCCACCGGACAGCGCCGTGCTGCTGGGGGCGGCGGCCCTGGCGGTCATCGTCGCCTACGCGGTGGCTGGCGCCTGGATCCGCCGCCCGCTGCGGGTGTTCGGGCACGACATCGCCTTCCCGCGGCCGACGGTCGCGCTGGGGCAGTTGGTGCTTGGCCTGTGCGACCTGTCGCTGGCGGCGGCCGTGCTGTACTTCTGCCTGCCGGCATCGGACGCCGTCAGCTACATGGACGTGGTCGTGGCCTTCGGGCTGGCGCTGGTGGCGGGGATCATCAGCCACGTGCCGGGCGGCCTGGGCGTGTTCGACGCCATCGTCCTGGTCACGCTGACGCCGGAGATGGCGGGCAACGACGTCATGGCCGGGCTGCTGGTCTTCCGCGTCATCTACTACCTGGCGCCGCTGCTCATCGCCGGGCTGATGTTCGGCGCGCTGGAGGCGTTCCAGGCGCGGCACCGGATCACGGTGCTGTCGCGCGGCGTCTCCGCCGCGATCAGCCCGGCGGTGCCGTTCGTGCTCGCCGCCTGCACCTTCATCACCGGGCTGTTCCTGCTGTTCTCCCGCGCGACACCGGAGGAGACGCTGCCCTCCCCCCTGGGCGCGGCGTCGCTGCCGCTGGTGGAGATGTCGCACTTCACCGGCAGCGTGGTGGGCGTGCTGCTGATCCTGCTGTCGCACGCCATCCAGCGGCGACTGCACGCCGCATGGGTGCTGTCGCTGGGGCTGCTGGCGCTGGGCGTGCTGTCCTCACTGCTGAAAGGCGGGGACTGGCCGGAGGCGATCGTGCCGGGGCTGATCTTCCTGGCCCTGCTGCCGGCAAGCGGCGAGTTCCACCGGCGCGGCGCCCTGCTGGCGCAGGCGCCGACGCCGAGCTGGTTCGCGGCGGTCGGCGTGGCGCTGGCCAGTGCCTTGTGGCTGGGCCTGTTCTCCTACAAGCACGTGCAGTTCAGCGACGAACTGTGGTGGCAGTTCGCGCTGCACGGCGACGCCTCGCGCTTTTTGCGGGCGTCGGTGGCGGTGGGGGTGATCGCGCTGGGCGCGGCGATCGCCCATCTGGTGGCGCTGGCGTCGCGCCTGCGCCACCTGCCGCCGCCCGGCCGGGAGGAGCCGTGAGGGAGGCGGGTCTCAACCGGCCGTGCGGTTGCCCTTCACCACGCCGATGCCCATGCGGAAGCTGTTGGCGATGCTGTGGGCGCGGTCGGTGAAGAAGCGCGCGGCGGCCGGCGTGCAGACCTCCGCCGCCGTCTCGGTGAACAGCGCCAGCCAGCGGTCGAAGTGCTCCGCCCCGATGTCCAGGCGCACGTGCACAGGCAGCGGCCGGCCATCGTAGCGTTCGGTCAGCAGCGCGACCGAGGACCAGAAGTCCATCATCTTGCGCAGGTGCGGCTCCCAGTCGGCAATGGCGGCGCCGAACACCGGGCCCAGCACCGCGTCCTCGCGGATCTTGCCGTAGAAGGCGCGGACCAGCGCCTCGATCATCACCTCGTCGATGCCGGTCGCGGCGACCCGCTCGGCGACGGTGATGTCGCGGACGGAGGGCGGCTGCGGGGTGTCCATGGCGCGTGTATCCTCCAAGGTGCGGCCAAGGTGCGGCGCACCGCACCTTACCGGCCCGTCGCCGCCATGGGAAGCCCCGCAGCCCGGCGCCGGTCAGCCCTTGGGGTGGAAGGTCAGGTTCACCAGCATGGCGCTGTTGATGACGACGGCCAGCAGAAGCACGATCACGGTCAGGTCGGCGTTGACGAGAAGCGTGCCGACGATGGCCCCCAGCGTCACCAGAAGCAGGACGATCGCCATCAGGCTGTCGCGGGCGGATTCCATGGTGTTGCTCCTTTCCGGGTCAAGCGGCGGGGACGCAGCAGTCCGTCGGGCAGACGGACGCGCACTGGGGGGTGTCGTGGTGCCCCTCGCACACCGTGCAGAGTGCGGGGTCGATGACGTAGGTGCCCTTGCGCGTCGTGACGGCGCCGTTCGGGCACACGGGTTCGCAGGCGCCGCAGTTCACGCACTCTGCGGCGACGATCTTGTAAGCCATGTCTCGCTAACCTTGAATAAGACCACTCCCGGCCGCAGCCGGATCACTTGCCGCCGCGGGTGAGCAGGAAGGCGAAGACGCCGATGGTCACGACGAACACGCTGACGGCGCCGACCAGGGCGATGTAGGTGGTGGTGTCGAAGTTCATGGGAGCGCTCCTCGATTGAGTGCGTCGGGGGCCGCGGGGCGGCCATGACCGGACGCTACGCCCGCCGCGCGCCGCCGCCCTTGCGAATCCTCAATCCCATCCTGCGACAAAATATGCTGCGGGCCGGTTGCCCGGGAGGTGAACCGCCGCCCCGCGCACGTGGAAAGAACTGATCCGGATCAAGGTTTCCGCGCCCGCCGGTCTGGTACCTACCGCCGCGGAACAATCATTCGACTGCGAACAGAGATGAGGGTGCCGCTCCCGGCGGCATCCTCCCCCATCACAAGGGTTTACGACCATGGACACCCTGTTGACGGAACACGTTGTCGCTGCGCTGGCGCGGACGCCGGCGGCCGATCCCTGGCGGGGCTTCACCGGCGGAACGTGGCGGCGTGAGGTCAACGTCCGCGATTTCATCGTCAAGAACGCCCGCCCGTACGAAGGCGACGCCAGCTTCCTGGCCGGCGCCACCGGCAAGACCAAGGCGCTCTGGAACACGGTCAAGGAGTTGCTGAAGCAGGAACGCGCCGCCAAGGGCGGTGTCCTGGACGCCGACACCGAGGTCTTCTCCTCCATCGTCGCGCACGCCCCCGGCTACATCGACCGTGACCTGGAGACCATCGTCGGGTTGCAGACCGACAAGCCCTTGAAACGCGCCCTGATGCCGTTCGGCGGCTGGCGCATGGTCAAGAACGGGCTGGAGTCCTACGGCTTCACCCCCGGCCCGAAACTGGAGGAGATCTTCCCGCGCCTGCGCAAGACGCACAACGACGGTGTGTTCGACGTCTACACCGACGAGATGCTGCGCTGCCGCAAGTCCGGCGTCATCACCGGCCTGCCCGACGCCTACGGTCGCGGCCGCATCATCGGCGACTACCGCCGCCTCGCCCTCTACGGCGCCGACCGGCTGATCGCCGACAAGAAGGATCAGCTCAAGTCCCTCGAACTCGACAGCATCGACGAGGAAATCTTGCGCCTGCGCGAGGAGATCTCCGAGCAGATCCGGGCGTTGGGCGAGTTGGTCCAGATGGCCGCCAGCTATGGCTTCGACGTGAAGCGCCCGGCCGCCACCGCGCAGGAGGCCGTGCAGTGGACCTACCTCGCGTATCTCGCCGCGGTGAAGGAGGCCAACGGGGCGGCCATGTCGCTGGGCCGGGTCTCCAGCTTCCTCGACGTCTACATCGAGCGTGACCTGCGCGAGGGCGCGCTGAGCGAGGTGGAGGCGCAGGCCCTGATCGACCAGTTCGTCGTCAAGCTGCGCCTCGTGCGCTTCCTGCGCACGCCGGAGTACGACCAGCTTTTCTCCGGCGACCCCACCTGGGTGACCGAGTGCATCGGCGGCATGGGCCTGGACGGACGCACGCTGGTGACCAGGAGCAGCTTCCGCATGCTCAACACGCTCAACACCCTGGGCCCGGCGCCGGAGCCGAACCTGACCGTGCTGTGGTCGGAACATCTGCCGGAGGGCTTCAAGGCGTTCTGCGCCGAGACCTCCATCGGGACCTGCTCGGTGCAGTACGAGAACGACGATTTGATGCGCCCGTACTGGGGCGACGACTACGGCATCGCCTGCTGCGTCTCGGCCATGCGCATCGGCAAGCAGATGCAGTTCTTCGGCGCCCGCGCCAACCTCGCCAAGACGCTGCTGTACGCCCTCAACGGCGGCCGGGACGAGGTGTCGGGCGAGCAGATCGGCCCGGCCTTCGCGCCGGTGACGGACGAGGTGCTGGACTACGACACCGTCGTCTCCCGCTTCGTGCCGATGATGGAGTGGCTGGCCAAGGCGTACATGAACACGCTGAACGCCATCCACTACGCGCACGACAAGCACATGTACGAGCGCCTTGAGATGGCGCTGCACGACCGAGACGTGCTGCGCACCATGGCCTGCGGCATCGCCGGCCTGTCGGTGGTGGCGGACAGCCTGTCGGCCATCAGGTACGCCACGGTCACGGTGGTGCGCGACGAACGCGGCCTGGCGACCGACTTCGTGATCCATGGCGAGTACCCGGCGTTCGGCAACAACGACGCGCGGGTGGACGACATCGCGGTGTGGATCGTCGAAACCTTCATGAATTGCATCCGCAAGCAGAAGGCCTACCGCAACGCCATCCCGACGCAGTCGGTGCTGACCATCACGTCCAACGTGGTGTATGGCAAGAAGACCGGCTCGACGCCGGACGGGCGCAAGGCGGGCGAGCCGTTCGCGCCGGGCGCCAACCCGATGCACGGGCGCGACCGCAAGGGCGCCATCGCTTCCATGGCGAGCGTGGCGAAGCTGCCCTACGCGCACGCGCAGGACGGCATCAGCTACACCTTCACCATCGTGCCGGGGGCCTTGGGGCCGACGGAGGGTGAGCGGGTGGCGAACCTCGTGGGCATGCTGGACGGCTATTTCGCCCAGGGCGGCCACCACATGAACGTCAACGTGTTCGACCGCGAGACGCTGCTGCACGCCATGGATCACCCGGAGCTGTACCCGCAGCTCACCATCCGGGTGTCGGGCTATGCGGTGAATTTCATCAAGCTGACGCGCGAGCAGCAGTTGGACGTCACCAATCGGACGTTCCATGCCATGCATTGACGCAAAGCCGACCCTCACCGCCCCTTCGGGGGCGGTGCACGGCTGGGTCCATTCGGTGGAGACCGGCGGGACCGTGGACGGGCCGGGCATCCGGTTCGTCCTGTTCCTGTCCGGCTGCCCGCTGCGCTGCCAGTACTGCCACAACCCCGACACCCGGCACCTGCACGACGGCAAACCGGCGCTTTCGACGGAGATCGTGGAGGAGATCGGCGGCTACGCCGAGTTTCTGAAGCGGGCCAGGGGCGGGGTGACGCTCAGCGGCGGCGAGCCGCTGGTGCAGCCGGAATTCACCGCCGCCATCCTGCGCGGCTGCAAGACGCTGGGCCTGCACACGGCGCTGGACACCTCGGGGTTCCTGGGCAGCCACGCCGACGACCACCTGCTGGCCGACGTCGACCTTGTGCTGCTCGACATCAAGGCCTTCAGGGAGGCCACGCATCGCACCCTCACCACCGTGCCGCTGCGCCCGACGCTGGAGTTCGCCGAGCGTCTGTCCCTCATGAGGAAGCCGGTCTGGCTGCGCTACGTGCTGGTGCCCGGCCTGACCGACGATCTCACAGAGATCGAGGGGCTGGCCGGGTTCGCCGCCGGGCTGGAGGTGGTGGAACGGGTGGACGTGCTGCCCTTCCACAAGATGGGCGAGTCCAAGTGGCAGGCGCTGGGCCGCCCCTACCGCCTGACCGACACGCAACCGCCCTCGGCCGAGCTGACCGGGCGGGTGCGCGACATCTTCCGCGCCGTCGGACTGACGGCGCCCTGACGGAACGCCGCCGTTTCTCAGCCGAGGTCGCGCAGGGAGGCGTCGATCGCCGCGCGCACCTTCGCGGGGTCGCCGGTCATGGTGCCGAGCGCCAGCGCCAGCTTCGCCAGGAACAGCACCGCCCGGCCATCGCCGGCCGTGTCGATGGCCTCGGCGATCATGTCGTAGGTCTCTTCGAGTTGCGCGGTGGTGAGGGTCTTCGCGATCATTTCGTCTCTCCCGGAACCGTACCCATGGCGACCCGCACGGCGTGCGCGACGCCGTCGGCCGTGACCGTGCGCCAGCGGGCGCAGACGTGCGTGTCCGGCCGGGCCAGACAGGCGGCGCCCGGCGCGGCGGCGTACTTCGCGGCGGCGCGGCCGTCGGGGTCGGCCAGCACCACCTCGGCCAGCGAGGCCATCTCCGGCGTCGGCGATGCGGCGAGGACGACGCGCACCATCGGCACGCCCAATTGCACGCCCAACGCGCCGGCCTGCCGCAGCGCGGCGCGCATCGCGTCGTCCAGCCCCTCCGCCCCGGCGAACGCCAGCAGGTGGAAGCCTGTGCCGAAGTGGTCGAACAGGTAATCGCCGGGTCCGAGCTTCACGTTGCGCAGCGGTTCGCCGCAGGCGGGACCGCCGCCGAAGGCCCGGTCTTCCTCGGCGAAGCTGTTGAGCGGGGAGTGCGCGTAGGTGTGCGGCCGCGACGTGCGCCAGTGCAGCAGGTCCTTGCAGAAATCCTCCGACAGGGTGAAGGACAGCACGGCGTCGCGCATGATGCGGTATCCAGGCGTGGGCGGCGACATGAAGCGCGTGCTCTTGCCGCCCTCCTCGCAGATCTCGCGGGCCGCCTGCACGCGCTCGCTGGAGTAGCTGTCCAGGAGGGTGCGGGGCGATATGCCCTTGACGACGAAGGCCAGCTTCCAGGCGAGATCGTTGCCGTCCTGGAACCCCGTGTTGGCGCCGCGCACGCCGAAGATCGGCAGCAGATGCGCCGCGTCGCCGGTGAACAGCACCCGCCCGTGCACATAGTCCGGCAGGGTCAGCGTGTTGGCCGAATAGACGGTCGCCCAGTCCAGTTGCCATGGCACGCGCTTGCCGATCATGCCCAGCACCAGCTCGATCCGGCTGGACAGGAGTGCCGGCTCCAGCGCCTGCTCGGCCGTCTCGCCGTCGGGCAGGCGGAAGTCGATGCGCCAGAGGTCGTCGGGCTGCCGGTGCACCAGCACGTTGTTGCCGGGGTTCCAGTCGGGGTCGAAGAAGCACAGCCGCTCGGTCGGCAGGTCCAGCGTGGCCTTGATGTCGGCGATCACGAAGTTGCCGGGGTAGGAGCGCCCCTCCATGCGCAGGTCCATCAGCTTGCGCACGGTGGACCGCCCGCCGTCGGCCGCCACCACCCAGTCGGCGGTCAGGTCGTATTCGCCGTCCGGCGTGTCGACGCGCAGGGTCACGCCGTCCGCGTCCTGGCTCACCGCCAGCACCTTGGACCCCCAGCGCAGTTCGATCAGGCCGCTGCGCCCGACGGCGTCGACCAGGTATTCCTCGATGTACTGCTGCTGGATGTTGAGGCCGGGCAGGAAGCGGTCGTCCTCGTCATGGGGCATGACCATCTGGTAGACCTCCCGGCCCCGGTAGAAGGACCGGCCGCGCGACCACTGCAGCCCCTTCTCCAGGAACGGCCCGGCGACGCCGACCTGCTGGAGGATCTCCATGGAGCGGCGCGTCAGCACGATGGCCCGGCTGCCGTGCGAGACCTGCAGCTCCTGCTCCAGGATCACCGAGGGCACGCCGAACCGCGCGAGGTCGAGCGCGGTCACCATGCCGATCGGGCCGGCGCCGACGATCACCACCGGCTGCCGGCCGGTGGTGCCGTCCATCTCCGGCGGGCGGCGGTAGGGGTGGATCGTGTAGTCGTAGAAGATCGAAGCCCGCGGCCTCGTATCGGGTGTGTGCATGCTGCGTTTCCTCCGCTGCGCCGGTTCTCGTGGCCGGCACTCTGCTTGTCGGATCGAAAGATAGGGCGTATCGGACGGCCCGGTCTGTCACTCTGGCGGGGGACAGGGCCGTGGCGATCCGGCCCCGAATTCCGTAGGATCTTGCAGGGGGAAGGGACGATGACCGCACCCGTGTTCGACCAGGACCTGATGGACCGCACCGGCACGCTCGTCGAATCCCTGGGCGGTGCGGCGTTCGACCGGGCGCTGGCCGACCTGCTGGCCTCGGCCGCCGATTTCCAGCAGTTCATCGTCTTCGCCGTGCCGCGCGAGGGCGACACGCGCTGCCTTTACGGCTGGCACCGCACGGCACCGGGGCTGGTGACGGCGCTCTCCCAACGCTATGTCGAGGGGAAGTTCTACCGGCTCGACCCGACGCTGCGCTACCTGCGCCAGATCGTCGGGCAGCCGCGCAAGCTGCGCCTGCTGCGCCGTGACGACATCGGCGACACCGACTACCGCCGGCACTTCTTCGACGCGCCCGACCTCGACCGCAAGGTGTCCATCCTCAACGAGGACACGGCGGAGGGGCTGTACCTCAACTTCTACAAGCGCTCCGGCGACGAGGACTTCTCGGACCGCGAGGTCGGCAACCTCGCCTGTCTGGCCGGCCTCGTGTGCAAGAGCATCCTGCACCACCGGGCGCTGACGCGAAACCGTACACCGGCCCCCGCCCTGCCCGACCTGGAGACGCTGCGCCGCCTGCTGTCCGCGCAGGCGACCGCGCTGTCGGCGCGGGAGGTGGAGGTGTGCGCCCGCATCGTCGCCGGCTATTCCAGCGAGGCCATCGCGCTGGACCTGCGGGTCACCGAGAACTCGGTCGCCACCTACCGCAAGCGCGCCTACGCCAAGTTGGGCATCTGCAGCCAGCACGAGCTGTTCGCGCTCTGCCTGCGCGCCGCAACGCACGCACCCCCGTAGGGTGGCGCCAAGCGCCAGCGCCGCCGGCTACGGCGACGGGGGCTTCGGCGCGTCCTCCGCCTCCACGACGACGTTCGGCGGCGCGGCGGGCGCCCCTTCCCCGATGGCGTCGCGCAAGGCGCCCTCCGCCACGGCCGCGGCGGTGCCGCGGGCGGTCGGCCGCCGGACCCGCCGGGTGCCCGACGGCGTCCTCTCCCCGCCCTCCCGCGTCATCTCGGCTTTGACCGCCGCCCTGGTGCCGGGCGGCACGAGGCCCAGCCGCTCGGCCTGTTCCGCCATCGCCGCGCTGTCGGCGGCCAGAAGCATGGTGCTGCCGGCGCGGGCCACGGCCATGGCCAGCCCCTCGACCTCCCGCGCCCGGCCATCGCCGCGCGAGACGTTGCGGATGAGGACGGCCAGCACGCGGCCGGGGTTCTCCTCGACGATCTGGCGGTAGACCTCGGGGTCGTGCTGGCCGCTGTCGCCGATCAGGACGAAGGGAAGGTCGCGGTAGAGGTCCAGCATGTTGCGGATCAGCGCCTGCTTGTGATCCTCGGCCCGGCGCGGCAGGGGGCTGCGCCAGGACACGCCCCATTCGCGCAGGAACAGGATCGGACCGACGGGAACGCCGTGCATCCGGAAGAAGGTGTCGAGAACGTCGTAGATCCCCCACGGGGCACGCGAGACGTAGAGCATCGGGTTGCACTGGCCGCCCGACACGCCGTCGTGCAGGGCGCGGTACAGCGCCGCCACGCCGGGGAACGCCAGCCGGCTTTCGGCGTCCTCGACGAACAGGCGCCAGAGCATCCCCAGCTTGTTGGCGACACCGGTGTGCATGATCGTGTCGTCGATGTCGCTGATGACGACGAACCGGCAACGCTCGGGCGGGATGAAGACCAGCCCCTCGGCCCGCACGGGGTGCTCCCCCTCCAGCCGCAGGTCCACGGCGTTCCAGGGCCGGTCGGCCGGCGGCGGGTCCGTCAGTTCCAGGTGGATGCGGAAATAGCCGTCGCGGTCGGTCTCGACCCGCTGCTCCGCCCCGCCCAGGCGCGCCGTGACGGGTGCCGCGGCGACCGCGCGCCGGGCGATGCGCCGGCCGATGTCGCGCAGTTGCGCGGCGAGGCGCTCGCGCCCGGCGCCGTCGCGCGGCGCCGACTGCCGGAACACCCGGCCGATCAGGAACACCTCCCGCCGGGACCCGTAGCCCCGGTACGGCTGGAGGACGACGCCCCCGCGGCCGTAGGCCGTCCGCACCGGCCGCGCCGCCAAGCCCAGGATGCGGGTCGCCGCCCGCGCCCACTTCGCCGTCCTGCCCGCCACCCTGTCGCCGAGGTTCATGCCCTCCGCTCCCGGCCCATGGTTGCCGCCTGTCCGAATCAATGGCGGGCGGGCCGAAAGTTCCTTCCGGCGCGGTGACGAATCCGCCGCGACGTCCGTAGGGCGCCATCCTGCGCCACGCCCTGGTTGGACAAAGCGGAGCTGGACGGGACGCGCACGCGTCCCCACACTCTTCACCGACACGGCAGGAAAAGGGGCGCCATGTCCTTCGCGCACACACTGGCCGGCACGACGTACCGCTTCCCCGACCTGCGGACGCTGCTGGCGCGGGCCTCGCCGCCGCGCTCGGGCGACGCGCTGGCCGGGCTGATCGCCGGCAGCGCCGCCGAGCGCGTGGCGGCGCAGATGGCGCTGGCCGACCTGCCGCTGCGCCACTTCCTCGACGAGGCCGTGGTTCCCTACGAAGCGGACGAGGTGACGCGGCTGATCGTCGACGGCCACGATGGCGGCGCCTTCGCCGCCGTGGCGCACCTGACGGTGGGCGGTTTCCGCGACTGGCTGCTGTCCGACGCGGCCGATGCCGCCGCCCTGGCGGCCCTGGCTCCCGGCCTGACGCCGGAGATGGTGGCGGCGGTGTCCAAGATCATGCGCGTGCAGGACCTGATCGCCGTGGCCGCCAAGTGCCGGGTGGTGACGCGCTTCCGCAACACCATCGGGCTGGAGGGGCGCCTGTCCACCCGGCTGCAGCCCAACCACCCGGTGGACGACCCGCGCGGCATCGCCGCCAGCATCGTCGACGGGCTGATGTACGGCTGCGGCGACGCGGTGATCGGCATCAACCCGGCAACCGACAGCGTCGAGTCCATGACCACGCTGCTCGACATGCTGGAGGAGTTGCGCCTGCGCACGCAAGCCCCCATCCAGTCCTGCGTGCTGGCGCACGTCACCACGGCGCTGGCGGCCATGGAGCGCGGGGCGCCGGTGGACCTCGTCTTCCAGTCCATCGCCGGGACGGAGGCCGCCAACCGCGCCTTCGGCGTGTCGCTGGCGCTGCTGGACGAGGCGTGCGCCGCCGCCCATGGTCTCAAGCGCGGCACGCTGGGCGACAACGTCATGTACTTCGAGACCGGCCAGGGCAGCGAGTTGTCGTCGGGCGCCAACGAGGGCGTGGACCAGCAGACGGTGGAGGCGCGCTGCTACGCCGTCGCCCGCCGCTACCGGCCGCTGCTGGTCAACACGGTGGTGGGCTTCATCGGGCCGGAATACCTGTACAACGGCAAGCAGATCACCCGCGCCGGGCTGGAGGACCATTTCTGCGCCAAGCTGCTGGGCGTGCCGATGGGGTGCGACGTCTGCTACACCAACCACGCCGAAGCCGACCAGGACGACATGGACACGCTGCTGACGCTGCTGGGCGTGGCGGGGTGCACCTTCGTCATGGGAGTGCCGGGGGCCGACGACATCATGCTGAACTACCAGAGCACGTCCTTCCACGACGCGCTGTACATCCGCCGTGTGCTGGGCCGCCGCCCGGCGCCGGAGTTCGAGGCGTGGCTGGAGGCCGCCGGCATCGCCGACGCGGCGGGGCGCCTGCGTTTCGACGCCGCGTCCTCGCCCCTGCTGACCGCCCTGCCCCTGCCGGAGGACCGGCCGTGACCGCCCCTGCCCCGCCCGCCAAACCCTACACCTGGGCACACCTGCGCCGCTTCACCGAGGCGCGGATCGCGCTGGGGCATGCCGGGTGCGGGCTGCCGACCGCCGCGCACCTCGCCTTCCAGGCGGCGCACGCCCAGGCCCGCGACGCGGTGCACGCCGCACTGGACACCGACGCGCTGATGGCGGCGCTGGCGGAACGCGGCTGGCCGGCCGTCGTGGTCGCCAGCGCGGCGCCGGACCGCGCCACCTACCTGACGCGCCCCGACCTCGGCCGCGTGCTGTCGCAGGAGTCGGAGCGCCGGTTGTCGGAGCCGGCGACGGCGCCCGACGTGGTCCTGGTGGTCGGCGACGGGCTGAGCGGCACCGCCGTGCGGGCCAACGCGCTGCCCGTGCTGGATGCGCTGGTGCCGCGGCTGCACGCCGCCGGGCGGCGGACCGGACCGGTGGTGGTGGCCACACAGGCGCGGGTGGCGCTGGGCGATCCCGTCGGCGAGATCCTGCAGGCGAAGGCCGCCATCGTCCTGATCGGCGAGCGGCCAGGGCTGAGCGCTGCCGACTCGCTGGGCCTCTATCTCACCTGGATGCCGCGCCGGGGCCGGGTGGACGCGGAGCGCAACTGCATTTCCAACGTCCGCGCCGGCGGCCTCGCCCCGGAAACGGCGGCGGAGCAGGCGGCGGCGCTGGTCGAGGCCATGTTCGCCGCCCGGGCGTCCGGCATCGCGCTGAAGTCCCTTCAGCTCCCCCGGTAGGTCGAGTAGGACCAGGGCGAAACCAGCAGCGGCACGTGATAGTGCTGCTCCGGGTTGGCGATGGCGAAGCGGATCGGCACCTGCTCGATGAACGGCGGTGCGGCCAGCGCGTGCCCGGCGGACTGGAAGTAGGTGGCGGCGTCGAACAGCAGCTCGTAGCGGCCGGCCTCCAGCTCCATCCCGGCCAGCGCCGGTGCGTCGAGCCGCCCGTCGGCGTTGGTGACGAACGTCTTGAGATGCGCCCGCCCACCGTCCAGCCGAAACAGATCAATGGGCAGGCCGGCCGCCGGCACGCCGGCCGCGGTGTCCAGCGCGTGCACGGTCAGCCGGCCGGTGGGCGCCGGCCGCACGGTGTCCAGCAGGCGCATCCAGACGATCTTGCCGACCTCCGCCAGCGCCGTGGCGAACTCCCGCGCGCGGTCGTTGCCGACGCGGCGCGCATAGGCGGCGAGGATCTGCCGCTTGTCGGCGTGGCGCACCGCCATGATGAAGGGGAAGCCGAAGCGCGCGACGTAGGCTTGGTTGAGTTCCTGGAAGCGCGCCATCTCCTCCGCCGTCAACCGGTCGAGGCCGGCGGCGGCCTGCTCGCCCTTCGAGGAGTCCGTCAGTTCTCCGGCGACGGCCGCGCGGCCGGCGAGGTCGGGGTGGGCGTTCAGCAGCGCCAGCCGCCGGCCTTCGTCCGCCGCCGCGATGGCGCCGGCCATGGCGGCGTGCAGCGCCGTCAGCGAGGCGAAGGGCCGCCGGCCGAACGCCGCCCCGGCCACCCAGGGCGAATGCTCCGCCATGCCGCCGAACCGGGCCAGGAAGCCCTCGCGGTCGAGCGCGTTGACCTCATCGAGGGTGAGACGCGTCATGGCGTGGCCTCCCCCAACAGGTCGCGCAGCGCCAGCGCCACCACCTCGGTCGCCTTGCGCAGATCCGACAGGGGAAGCCGTTCGTCGGCGCGGTGGGCGTTGGCCTCCTCGATGGTGCGCGGACCGGCGCCGTACAGCACGATCGGCACGCCGGCCGCCGCGTAGTGGCGGGCATCCGTGTAGAGCGGCACGCCCTTGGCCGCCACCGACTCGCCCATGATGCGGCTGGCGTGGGCGCACAGCGCGTCGGCCAGCCGTTCCGTGCCGGGCAGCGGCGTGAGGGGTTCGGCCAGCAGGATGCGCCGCACCTCCACGCGCGCCGCCGGGAAACCGGCGGCGGCCTCGGCGATCACGGCGCGCAACGCCGCCTCGACCGCCGCCGGGTTCTCCTCCGGGATCATGCGGCGGTCCAGGCGCAGGGTGACGCGGTCGGGCACCACGTTGGTGTTGATGCCGCCCTTGATCAGCCCGACCGTCAACTGCGGCGAGCCGATGCCCGGCACCGCCGACACCGTGCCGGCAAAGCCCTTGCGGTGGGCGTACAGCGCGTTCAGCACGGATGTCGCCGCCTCCAGCGCGTCGATGCCGGTACCGGGCAGGGCGGCATGCGCCGATTTGCCGTTGACCTCCACTTCCAGGTGCAGGCAGCCGTTGTGCGCGGTGACCACGCCGTAGCTGAAGCCGGCGCCGATGGCGAAATCCGGTTTGCTGATGCCCTCGTCCAGAAGCCACTTCGGTCCGATCTCGCCGCCCGCCTCCTCGTCGTAGGTCAGGTGCAGCTCGACCGTGCCCTTGCACACGCCGCCGGCCGCGATCAGCGCCTTGAGCGCGAAGGCATAGGTGGCGAAGTCGGACTTCGACACGGCGACGCCGCGCCCGACCATCCAGCCGTCCACGATCTCCGCGCCGTACGGGTCGCGGGTCCAGCCCTCGCCCGGCGGCACCACGTCGCCGTGCGCGTTCAGCGCCACCACGGGGCCGTCGCCGAAGCGGTGCCGGATCACGAGGTTGACGGCGCTGACCATGCCGTTGGCGCGCACCCGGTCGTCCGGCACGCGGTGCCGCTCGACGGTGAAGCCCAGGCCCTCCAGCAGCTCCGCCGCGCGTTCGGCGTGCGCCGCGCAGTCGCCCGGCGGGTTGTCGGAGGGGACCTTGACCAGTTCGGCCAGGAAACGGGTTTCGGCGTCGAAGGCGGCGTCGATCGCCTGGGAAAGGTCGGTCATGGTGCAGGTTCCGTGAAGGATTGGACGAAGCGGTGGAGAACGTGGGTGCCGGCCGGCGCCGTCATGCCTTCGCCCCGTGCGGGTGCTCGGCCATCCAGTGGCGCGCGATGTCCAGCCGGGTGGCGACCCACACCCGCTCGTGCCCGCGCACGTAATCCAGGAAGCGGGCGAGCGCCGCCGCGCGGCCGGGCCGGCCGGCGAGACGGCAGTGCAAGCCCACCGACAGCATCTTCGGCCGCTCGGCCCCTTCCGCGTACAGCACGTCGAAGCTGTCCTTCAGGTAGGCGAAGAACTGGTCGCCGGAATTGAACCCCTGCGGGCTGGCGAAGCGCATGTCGTTGGCGTCCAGCGTGTAAGGCACGATGAGCTGTGGCCTGCCGTGCGAATCGTCCCAATACGGCAGTTCGTCGGCGTAGGAATCCGCGTCGTAGACGAAGCCGCCCTCCTCGGCCACCAGCCGGCGCGTGTTGGGGCTGCAGCGGCCGAGGTACCAGCCCTGGGGACGCGAGCCGGTGACGCGCGTGTGCAGCTCGATGGCGCGCATCATGTGCTCGCGCTCCACCTCCTCGGGGACGTGCTGGTAGTCGATCCAGCGGTAGCCGTGCGTGGCGATCTCCCACCCCGCGGCCTGCATTGCCGCCACCGCGTCCGGATTGCGCTCCAGAGCCATGGCCACGCCGTAGACGGTGACCGGCATGCCGCGCTCGGTGAACAGGCGATGCAGCCGCCAGAAGCCGGCGCGCGAGCCGTATTCGTAGATCGACTCCATGTTGACGTGCCTCATGCCCGGAATGGGCTGGGCGCCGACGATTTCCGACAGGAAGGCTTCCGAGGCGGCGTCGCCGTGCAGGACGCAGTTCTCGCCGCCCTCCTCGTAGTTGATGACGCACTGCACCGCCACGCGCGCCCCACCCGGCCAGTTGGCGTGCGGTGGCACGGCCCCATAGCCGATCATGTCGCGCGGATAGCCGGCCTGCGTGCCCATGTTTTCCGTCCTCCCGACGTGTCTTCAGGTCGGCGCGAAGCGCTCCGGGAGGTCAGTGTAGGCCTTCGGGTGCGGCGCTGCATAGCCCGGCGCCGGCACGCTCAATGCCGGGCCGGTCGGCGGTAGATGAACCAGTAGACCGCCCCCACCAGCACGGCGCCGCCGATCCAGTTGCCCAGCGTCACCGCGCCCAGGTTGACCAGGAAACGGCCGGCGTCGATGGGTGGAAAGGTCCGCCCCAGTTCGGCCCAGAAGCCGTCCGGCGCGCCCCACTGGATAAGCAGCCCCAGCGGCACGAAGTACATGTTCGCCACACAGTGCTCGAACCCGGCGGCCACGAAGGCGCTCACCGGCAAGGCGATGGCGAGGATCTTGTCGCTCACGCTCCGCGCTCCCAGGGCCAACCACACCGCCAGGCAGACCAGCACGTTGCACAGGATGCCCAGGAAGAACGCCTGCATCACCGGCAGGGCGCTCTTGGCCGTGGCGACGTACAGGGCCGTCGCCCCCACTGCGCCATGGCCGAAGGTGTACTGCCCGGACAGGAACACCAGCGCCGCCGTGCCCAAGGCACCCACGAAGTTGCCCAGCCACACCAGCGTCCACACCCGCAGCATCTGCCGCCACGTCAGCCGGCCGCTGGCCCAGGCCATGACCATCAGCGCGTCGCCGGTGAACAGTTGCGCGCCGCCCACCACCACCAGCACCAGCCCCAGCGAGAACACCAGCCCGCCCAGCAGGCGCGTGACGCCGTAGGACAGCATGCCCTCCGCCCCCGACATGGCCACGGTGGCGAACAGCCCGCCCAGCGCGATGAAGGCGCCGGCCAGCACGGCCAGCGCCAGCAGCGTCGGCGTGTCGTAATGCGCCTTCTTCACGCCCAGCTCCTCGGCTGCCAGCGCGATGGCGTCGGGCAGCCGGGCATCCAGCGTGTAGGGCGCCTCCAGCCCCGCCGGTCGATGCATGTCCATGGTCCTTGGTCCTCCTCACACCGGCCACGGGACGCGCGCCGCGTCCGGGCGCGGCGCGCGTCCCGGTCAACAGCGCCCGCGAAGACCCGTCCTAGTCGGCAGCCCGGTCGTTGCGGGCGATGAGGGTGCGCAGCACCTGCTTCAGCGTGCGCGCCTCCTCGCGGGAATAGGCAGCGAGGATGGAGCGCTCGTGCTCCTTGGCGGCCACCAGCAGGTCCGCGACGAGGGCATCGCCCTTGGGCGTGCTGCGGACCAGCACCGTCCGCCGGTCGCCCTCGCCCGGCACGCGCTCGACCAGCCCGTCGGCGGCCATGCGGTCGACCACCTTGGTCAGCGTCGGCTGCTTGTAGAGGACCCCCTTGGCCAGTTCGCCGACGGTCAGCCCCGGCGTGCCCGACAGCACGGCCAGCACCCGCCACACGGGCACGGGGACCCCGCGCCCGGCCAGACGGTCGTGGAACTGCGCGCTCGCCACGTGGCTGGCCCGCGCCAGCAGGTAGAGCAGGTAATCGTCGATGAAGCGCTCGTCGTCGGGCGTGGCGGCGGCGGTCGGGAGGGCGACGTCGGGCATGTCCATCCTCACAACGCCAGGCTTCCGACGCTGGTGCCGCCGCACACGTACAGCACCTGCCCGGTGACGAAGGAATTCGCCGGATCGGCGAAGAACAGCACGGCGCGCGCCACGTCGTCGGGCAGGCCGATCCGGCGCACGGGGATCGCGGCGGCCAACTGGTGTTCCTTCTCGCTCCCGGCGGGGATGACCTCGTGGAACATGTCGGTCCTGATCGGCCCCGGCGCCACCACGTTGACGGTGATGCCCCGCGGCGCCAACTCCAGCGCCCAGGTCCGCGCCATGCCCAGCATGCCGGCCTTGGTCGCCGAGTAGGCCGTGCGCGTCTGCAGGCCGAGTGCCGCGCGCGACGACAGCAGCACGATCCGGCCGAAGCCGGCCTTCTGCATGGCCGGCAGGCAGGCCTGCGTCAGGCTGATCGCGGCGGCGAGGTGCAGGTTGACCAGCGCGTTCAGGTCCTCCAGCCGCACCTCCGGCAGCGGGGCGGGCCGGATGACACCGGCGTTGTGAACGATGGTGGTGGGCGCGAAGCGCTGCGCCACCTCCGCCGCCGCCTCGGCCGTCGCCGTCGCGTCGGTCAGGTCGGCCAGCACCGAATGCAGGCGCGGGTGGTCGATGTCGGCCGACCGCCGGGCCAGCGACACCACTTCGTAATCCGCGGCCAGCAGCGCCGCGCAGATCGCCTTGCCGATTCCGGCGCTGCCGCCGGTGACCACGGCCGTGCGGTTTTCCATGGGTGCTTCTCCTTGTCAGGATCGCCGCTTCTTCAGATGCCGCGTGTCCACGCACCGTGGCGACCGCGGCAGGTCGCGGGCCAGGGTTTTCAGCTCGCCGCGCGAGATCTTCTGCGTTGCCGTCAGCGGCACCCGATCCACGAACACCACGTAGCCCGGCGCCTTGTGGTAGGCGAGCTGGTCCAGGCAGTGGCCGACGATCGCCGACGCCGCCTCCGGCAGGCGGTCGTCGGAAAGGTGTTCCGCCGGGATGACGCAGGCCAGCACCTCGTCGCCGCGCACCGGGTCGGGGGTGGCGGCCACCGCCACCTCGCGCACCAGCGGATGGCGGCGCAGCACGCTTTCCACCTCCACCGCCGCGATGTTCTCGCCGCTGCGGCGGATGACGTTCTTCTTGCGGTCGATGAAGTGCAGGTCGCCGTCGCCGTCGCGCAGCACAAGATCGCCGGTGTGGAAGTACCCGCCCTCCCACGCCGCGCGCGTGGCATCCTCGTCCTTCAGGTATTCGACGAAGAAGCCGGCGCGCGGGTCGGGTCCGGCCGCCCGCACCAGCAACTCGCCCGGCTGCCCGTCCGGCACGTCGCGTCCCTCCTCGTCCACAAGACGGACTTTCACCGCCGGTTCCGGCTTGCCGAAGCAGGCGGTTCCGACCTTGCGCGGCTCGTGGTTGGCGATGATCACGGCGCCGGCCCCCGTCTCGGTCATTGCCCAGGCCTCCAGCAGGGGGAAGCCGAAGCGTTCCTCGAACGCCGCGTGCAGCCGGCCGTCGATGCCCGCGCCGAAGCCGAAGCGCAGCCCGTGCGCCCGGTCGTCGGGGCTGGGGTCCGCCTTCATCAGCATGGACGGCATGACGCCCAGATAGTGGCAGATGGTGGCGCCGCTCTCGCGCACGCTGCTCCACCAGCTCCTGGGATGGAAGCGGTCGAGCGGGACGATGCAGCAGCCGGACAGGACCATCGCCATAGTCGAATAGGCCATGGCGTTCATGTGCACCATGGGCAGCGGCGTGATCAGCCGCTCCACGCCGGGGCGCAGCGTGCACAGCCCGCCGATGGCGTTGTACCAGGCGCCCGCCCCGGTGAAGTAGGCGTTCGACAGCACGCATCCCTTCGGCCGCCCCGTGGTGCCGGAGGTGTAGAGCAGCGCGCACTCGCTGCCCTCCCCCACCGGCTGCCCCGCCTTGGGCGGTGGTACGGGTGCGGTGGCGACGGCATCGTCCGGCCCGAACAGCGCCACCGCCCGGCCGACGCGCGCGGCGGCCGCCTCCAGCCCGGCGCGCCGCTCCGGCAGGGTGACGGCGGCGCACAGCTCGCTGTGGTCGATCAGGTGGTCCAGTTCGGCCGCGCGCAGGTCGGCGTTGATCGGCACGACGCTGACCCCCAGCGCGTTCAGCGCCAGCCAGTGCAGGAAGAACGCCGGGCGGTTCTCCAGCAGCAGCCCGACGCGGTGCCCGTGGCCGTAGCCGGCGCGCCGGTACTCCTCCGCCAGCCGGTCCACCGCCGCCAGCGCCTCGCCATAGCCGATGGTGCCGGCGGCTATGCCGTAGTGCCCGGCGGTCTCCGGCAGGATGTGCAGGAACGGGGCGTCGGGCCGGGCCTCCGCCGTGGCGCGGAACGTGCCTGAGACGGTCGTCATGCGGGCCCTCACAGGAAAAGCTGGATGGATGGCAGCGCGGCGTCGCTGTTCAGGATGTCGACGCGCTTCAGCACGATCTTCAGCGCCCCACCGTCGACGCGCAGGTGGTGGAACGCCGTGGCCGCGTAGATCTGCTGCTCGTCGCCCCGCGTCTCGGTGTAGAGGAAAGGCGTGCGCGTCACGTAGCGGTTGGCCGGCGGGTCATAGGTCTCCACGTCGGGCCGCTGCAGCACGTGCAGGCAGCGGCTGGCCGGGTGCTGGGCGTGGGCGTTGGGGGTCTTGAACCGCTCGATGCGCAGCCGCAGCAGGAAGCGGTCCTCGTAGGCCAGCGAGGTGTGGTTGATTCCGTCCGGCTGGCCGGGGGTCAGCGGCACCCAATAAGTACCATCCTCGGCGAACAGCCCGTACCACTCCTCATAGCGTTTGGTGTCCAGCAGGTGGGCCTCGTCGGTGACGAAGCGGACGAGGTCGGCCTCGGTCGGCGGGTTGGCAATGCTCATCACGGCACCTCGCTCGTTTGCGGCTGCATGTAGCGGGCCCAGGCACGGAACTGGTTGCGCATGGAGATTTCGCTGGTGCCGTTCACCGTCAGGTCCGTCTGCCCGACCTCGCTCCCGTCGAAGTCGCGATGCAGGCTGACCCAGTCGTTGCCGTCGGTGTGCAACCCCTCCTGGATCGAGCGGTAGGCGTGCAGGTCGTCGTGCCCGACCGGCGACATCGGCGAGTTGATGAGGCGCGAGTACATCATGGTGCGCTGGTGCAGCACGTCGGGTGCGCCCTTCAGCTTGAAGGTCCAGCTCTCGATCAGCGTCTTGTCAGCCGCGATCGGCTTGGCGAGGCGGATCGCCTGGATGGCGCCCTTGATGGTCAGACTGGGGTAGTAGACCGTGTTGTGCCGCACGGTGCCAAGGATCTGCCGCGTCTTCTCCTCGCCGTAAGCCTTGACCAGCGAATCCTCGTAGCCGGGGATGGCCGAATAGTTGGAATGGATGCTGCCCTTGACGCCGGTGTAGCTGTGCCCGTTGTCGAAGACGCGCACGCCCATCGCGTCGAAGAACTCGTAGTCGCTGGCGAAGGGCGTGATGATCTCCACCGCCATGGGCTTGGGCACGTCGACGGGCTTCTCGGCCCAGAGCTGTCTGGCGGTGCCGGCGACGGACTCGTGCGCCACCATGGGGTGCATGGTGTCGTTCAGGTTCTCGACGAACATCTTCCAATTGCAGTTGTGCATGTAGCGCAGCACGCCGCCGGCCACCACCAGCTCCCCCTCGGGCGAGCGGTCGACCATGTTGTCGATGGAGGTCAGCGACTCCCCGAAATACTCCTCGAAGTCCGGCCCGTGTTCCGACAGGCGGGCGAAGACGAAACCGCGGTAGTTGCGCACCGCCTGCACGGCCGCCACGCCCTTGGACGCCTGGCATTCCTTGAGACGTGTGTTGGCGTAACCGTTCTTCAGCGGGATCGCCAGCAGCGAGCCGTCGGTCTTGAAGGTCCAGGCGTGGTAAGGGCAGCGGAAGAACTTGCCGGTGTTGCCGCAGGTGTCGGTGACCAGCCGGGTGCCCTTGTGCGCGCAGCGGTTCATCAGCACGCGCACGGTGCGGTCGGTGTGGCGGACCATGATGACGGGCTGGGTGGCGATCTCGGTCGTGTAGTAGTCGCCGGGGTTTGGCACCTGACTGTCGTGGCCGACGTAGATCCAGGTGTTGCGCCAGAGGTTCTCCATCTCCAGCGCGAACACCTCCTGGTCGATGTAGACGTCGCGGTGCACGGCGTCCGGCTCGACGAGGGCCGCGACCGCCGCCGGATTGTCCCGGTACTTGCCCATGGGGCACCTCCTCCCGTCCTGGTTCTTACATGTCGAGGACCAGCCGCTCCCCCTTGGCACGGGAGACGCAGATCTGCATCACCGTGCCGCTCGCCTTCTCCGCGTCGTCCAGGTAGTGGTCGCGGTGGTCGATCTCGCCGGACATCACTTGGCAGGTGCACACGCCGCACTCGCCGCGCTTGCAATCGAACAGCGGGTCCAGCCCCTCGTCGATCAGCACGTCGAGGATGCTGCGGTCGGCCGGCACCTGCACGGTGCGGCCGCTCTGCGCCAGTTCCACCTCGAAGGCGTGGTCGCCGGCCACGGGTGCGGCCTCGGTGAACAGTTCGGACTTCAGGTCGGCGCGGTCCCAGCCGCGCGCGAGCGCGCCGTCGATCACCGCGTCGATCATGCCCTTCGGGCCGCAGACGTAGATCGGCTGGCCCGGCTTCGCCTCGGACAGCAGCCGGTCCACCGCGAAGCGGCAATCCGGCTCGTCGTCGGCGTAGACGCGCAGACCGTCGCCGACCACCGGCGCCATCTCCCGGACGAAGCAAAGCATCGCCCGGCTGCGGCCGGTGTAGTGCAGCGTGAACGACTTGCCATGCGCGCGCAGTTCGGCGGCCATGGAGAGGATCGGCGTGATGCCGATGCCGCCGGCCACCAGCACGTGCCCGTCGCGCGTCAGGTCGAGCGGGAAGGTGTTGATGGGCCGGCTGACCGTCAGCCGGCCGCCCTCCCTCAGCGCCTCGTGCATGAAGCGCGAGCCGCCGCGCCCCGGCTCCTCCCGGCGCACGGCGATCAGGTACTCCTCGGGGGACTGCGTGGCGGCGCGGTCGGGTGTCAGGTTGATCAGCGAGTAGTGCCGCCACTGCGGCGCACCGTCCACCGTGACCGCGACCTTGACGTGCGCGCCGGCGGTGAAGCCGGGCAGCCGCTCGCCCTCCGGGTGGCGCAGCCGGAACGCCTTGACGTGCTCGGTCAGGGGCAGGACGCCGGTGACGACCAGCGACAGCGTGTCGGGAGTGTCCGCCATATCCAACCTCCTCTCAGGAGCGTCAGCGGGGGGCTTCCAGGTGCGCCTCGGCCAGCGCTGCCTCCAGCGCCGCACCCGTGTCGTCGGCAAGTGCAGCGTCGCACAGCACGCGCAGGTAGCCGGCGGGGTCGGACTTGCGGCGCATGGCCGGCACCAGCGCCATCAACCGTTCGAAGTTGCGGGTGCCGCGCTGGTGCGTGTCGCTGTAGCCTTTCACCAGCCGCTGCGCCCTGGCGATCTCCACCGCGAGCGCCGGATCTTCGGGCGCCATCGCGCGGATCAGGTCGAGCCAGCGGCGGATGCGTTCATGCTCGCACTGGAAGCGCAGCGTGCCGCGCCGCCACGGGCGCAAGCCGGCCACGGCGTAGAGCAGAAGGAAGCCGCCCAGCGACGAGGTGCGCACCACACGGCCCCTGCGCGTGAGCGGCGCCAGCACCTTGTGCGCCAGCGTGGAGCCTAGAAGCCACCGCCCCAGCCCGGCCGGCAGGGTGTCGGCGACCTCCTCGATGCGCGGATGCATGTACTCGCTGATCTGGAGGATCTGGTCCTTGCCCAGCCGCACCTCGTCGCACACGCGCGCGAAGCGCGAGGCGCGGGTCTTCAGGTCGGCGACGCGGATGGTGTCCTCGTACGACATCCACAGCGCCAGATGCCGCGCCACCTCGTCCAGCAGTTCGGGATGGCCGGACGCGCGGAACGGCGCCAAGCGCTCCAGGTACTCCTGCGCGTAGGCCGGGTCCTGATAGTCGGTCAGGCGCTTGACACCTTCGCGGATCGTTTCCGTGGTCTCCTCCGGCACGGCGACGGCGGCGTCGCCGCCTTGCGCCCGCTCGTACCCGGCGCTGAAAGCCGCGAGGCTGGCCTCCACGCCCACCCCACCGCGGCGAATCGCCGCCTCGAACTGCGCCCGCTCGAAGGGCAGCGCCTGCGAACCGGCCAGCGCGCCGAACAGGGCGGCGCTGATGACGCTGCCGGTGCTCTCGGCGATGTGGGCCATGTCGGCGAAGACGTGGCGCCTGGCCGCTTCCTTCCCCGCCGCGATCAGCGCTTCCGCGTCCACCCGCCCGTCGGCGGGCGCGGTGCGCTCGCGGATCGAATAGACGCGGTGGGTGGAGGCGATCAGCACGGTGCGGTCGGGCGTGACCAGCCCGCGCTGCACGGCGCGCCCGGCCTCCATCAGCTCCGACGCCAGCACAATGTCCACGTCGCCGGGCACCGGCGTCAGCGACAGCACCGGGTCGCGGCCGGCGGCCTTCGCCGCCGCCTCGGGGAACAGCTCGATGTAGTAGATGGTGGCGCCGGTGCGCTGGGCGACACCGGGCACGGACGTGCTCTGGGCGATGCAGCCGGCGTGCTCGGCCAAGTCCACGATCCAGTCGGACAGCACGCCGCCGCCCTCGCCGCCCATGGCGACTACGGCGATGGTGATGGCGCGGACCGGCGCGTCCTGGCCCTGGGCGGCTTGCGCCGACGGCGCGTCGAGGTCAAGCGGCATGGCGTTCCAACCGTCGGTCGATGCGGGCCTGCAGGCGGCCGATTACCCAGCCGTTCACGCGGTGGCGCAGCCGGTCCCACCAGGACGGGTTGCTGATCAGTTCGGCGCGGTAGAAGGACGGGCAGAGCACGGCGGCGTCCGCCACCTCACCGCACAGCCCGCAGCCGACGCAGGAATTCTGCACCTGCGTGATCGGGTCGCGGCGGAGCGGGTCGGGGTTGGGCGCGATGGACAGCGACGGGCAGCCGGACAGGCGGATGCAGGAATGGTCGCCGGTGCAGGTGTCGGGATCGACGCCGAAGCGCTCGCGCACCACGCGCCGGCCTTCCTTGACCATCCGCTTCATCAGCGGCTTCACCCGGCGCTGCCTGTTCAACATGCATTCGGATTGGGCGATGATGACCTTCGGCCCCTTCTCCTTCGTCGTCAGCGCCTCGCGCAGGGTGTCGCGCACGCGGGCCACGTCATAGGTGCGGGTCAGCGTGCGCACCCACGTGACGCCAACGCCACGCACCGCGCGCTCGATGGGGTTCTTCGTCGCGCGGTTGGGGTTGTCGGCCAGGGACGACGGAATGTCCTGCCCGCCGGTCGCCGCGGCGTAGCCGTTGTCCACCACCACCAGCACGTTGTCGGACCGGTTGAACACCGCGTTGCCGACACCGCTGGTCAGGCCGTTGTGCCAGAATCCGCCGTCGCCCATCACGCTGATGGTGCGCTTCGACGCGTCCCTGGCGTTCAGCGCCGAGGCGCCGGCCCAGCCCAGGCCGTAGCCCATGGTGGTGTTGCCGATGTTGAAGGGTGGCAGGATCGAGAACAGGTGGCAGCCGATGTCGCAACTGACGTGGTGCGGACCCAGTTCGCGCTCCACCAGCTTCATGGCGGTGAAGATCGGCCGCTCCGGGCAGCCGGTGCAGAAGCCCGGCGGACGCGGGTCGACGCTGCCGGCCACCTCCTTGGCAACGGGGGCTGGCACGGAGACGCCACCCTGCACCGCCACGTCGGGCATGTAGCGCTCGACGAACGCCCGCAGGCCGTTCAGCACCACCGGGGCCGTGTACTCCCCGGCCATCGGCAGCATGTCCTTGCCATGCACCTTCGTGGTCAGGTCGGCCCTGCGCAGCGTGGCGTGCAGCGCCTGCTCGATGAACTCCGGCTGGCCCTCCTCGATCATCAGCACGGCGCGCTTGCCGGCGCAGAAGCGGTTGATCTCCGCGTCCACCAGCGGGTAGGTGACGTTGAGGACGTAGAGCGGGATGTCGCTGTTGCCGAACGCGTCGCTGAGGCCCAGCAACTGCAACGCGCGGATGACCGTGTTGTACATGCCGCCCTGGAGGATCAGGCCCACATCCTGACCGTCATCGGCAAACACCTCGTTCAGCCCGCGCTCCTGGATGAAGCGGAGGGCGGCGGGCCAGCGCGTGTTCACCTTCTCCTGCTCGTGCAGGAAGCTCGACGGCGGCAGCACGATGCGGCTGACGTCGCGCTCGGGGCGCTCCATGGCGTCCTTCAGCGTGAAGTCGGGGCGCCTGTTGTCCTTGGCGGTGAAGCGGCCATGCACGTGGCAGGCGCGGATGCGCAGTTCCAGCATGACCGGCGTGTTGCTGGCCTCCGACAGCTCGAAGCCCTGCTCCACCGCCGCGACGATGCTCTCCAGGTTCGGGCGCGGGTCGAGCAGCCAGATCTGCGACTTCATGGCGAAGGCGTGCGTGCGCTCCTGCATGATGGAGGAGCCGTCGCCGTAGTCCTCGCCCACCACCACCAGCGCCCCGCCCCTGACCCCGCCGGACGCCAGATTGGCCAGCGCGTCGGAGGCGACGTTGGTGCCCACCGTGGACTTCCACGCCACCGCCCCGCGCAGCGGATAGTTGACGGAAGCCGCCAGCATGGCCGCCGCCGACGCCTCGCTGGCGCTGGATTCGAAGTGCACGCCCAGCTCTTCCAGGATCTCCTTGCCGTCGGACAGCACGTCCATCAGGTGCGAGATGGGCGCGCCCTGATAACCGCCGACGTAGGACACGCCGGACTGCAAAAGCGCCTTCGTCACCGCCAGGATGCCCTCGCCATGGAACGGCTGCCCGGCGCCAAGGCGCAGTTGCTGGACTTCTTTCGCAAAGGACCGTTCGGCCATGCGCGTCCTCCTGGGGACGGGGGCCGTCACGGGGCGGCGCGGAGCCTCCGCGCCGAAATCGGTGTGACGGCCGCTCTTTCATTTGTTGACATATGATTTTTCATACGTCCCGTCAACCATTCTGTGCGGCAATAAGTCGCATGGCGGATCGATTACGCCCCGTCCGCCGCCTGGATCGACGCTTTGACGGCGCCGAGTTGGGCGTGGAAAGCCGCCAGATCGCTGTGCGGGACGCTGCGGAACAGCTCGGCCACCCATTCGCGGTGCGCCGGGGCCATGGCTGCGAAGACCTCCTTGCCGGCCGGCGTCAGGCGGACGAGCTGGACGCGGCGGTCGCCGGGCACCGGCCGGCGCTCCACCAGGTTCTCGGCGGCGAGACGGTCGATCAGGCCGGTGACGTTGCCGTGCGTCACCATCAGCCGGCGCGACAGCTCCCCCATCACCAGCCCTTCGGGGAAGCGGTCGAGCTGCGCCAGCAGGTCGAAGCGCGCCAGCGTGGTGTCGAACCGTTCGCGCAGACGCGTGCGCAACTGCTTTTCGACCATCGCCGTGCACGCCAGCATGCGCAGCCAGACGCGCAGTTCCAGATGATCCGGCGTGGCGGGATCGGGAGCGGCATGGTGGTCGTGCCCCATGCCGGTGTCGTGGAGATCGTCCATGGGTCCGCTCCCCTCCCCCTTACGCCCACGTTCAGGGCAGCAGCTTCCAGGCACCTTTTTCGAGCTTCACCACCACCCGCGAGCGCTCGTCCACCCCATAACGGTCGTCGGGTTTGAAGGTGTATACGGCGTGCGTGCCGACCAGCTCCTTCGTGCTGACGATGGCCTCGTGCAGCGCCGCGCGGAACTCCGGCGTGCCGGGCTGCGCCTTGGGCAGCGCGCGCTTGGCGGCGTCGAGGAAGACCAGCCACGCGTCGAAGGAGTAGGCGGAGAAGGCGTCGCGCGCCGGCTCGCCGTTGGCCTTCTGGAAGGCCTCGCGGAAGGCCATGGAAACCTTGCGGGTGGGGTTCGATTCCGGCAACTGCTCGGCGACGACGACCGGGCCGGTCGGCGCGATGACACCTTCCACCGCCGCCCCGCCGACGCGCACGAAATCGGGGTTGATCAGCGCGTGCGTGCCATAGAGCGGGCCACGGAACCCGCGCTCCGCCAAGGCGATGTAGGGCAAGGCGCCCGGCGTGCCGGAGCCGCCGGTGATGACCGCTTCCGGACGGGCCGACACCACCTTCAGCGCCTGTGCCGTGACCGAGGTGTCGGCGCGCGCGTAGCGCTCGTTGGTCAGCACCTTGATGCCGCCCGGATCGGCCGTCTTCATCAGCGAGTCGTAAACGAGGTCGCCCCACGCGTCGCTGAAGCCGATGTAGCCCAGCGACTTGATGCCCGCCTTCTTCATGTGCTCGACCACGGCGGCGATCATCAGCGGGGCCGGCTGCGGGATCGTCACCATCCAGGATCCCGCTTCGCCCGGCAGATTGGCGTTGGCGATGCAGATCAGCGGCACCTTCTGCTCGCGCGCCACCGCGGCGATGGCGAGGGAGGCCGGGGAACCGGCGGTGCCGATGAGGACGTCGACCTTCTCCTCCTCGATCAGCTTGCGCGCGTTGCGCGTGGCCGCCGACGGGTCGGACGCGTCGTCGAGCTGGACGACGCGGATCTTGTTGCCCTCGACATCGCTCTTGTACGCGGCACCGGCGGCGATGCCCTTGGCGTAGGGGATGCCCAGCGACGAGACCGGGCCGGTGAGCGAGGTGATCACGCCGACGGTCAGGTCGGCCGCCGCCGCCCCCCCGGCGAACAGCGTAGCGGCGGCGAGGCAGGTGACAGAGCGGAGCAGCGTTCGCATCGAATCCCTTCCGTTCTCCCGGATGGAAAGGGCCTCTTCCGCGTCACGTCCGGGCGCGGCCGCCCGCCGGGATGGGACGAAACGTTACACTTGACACATCCGCCCAACAAGCTGTTTGTTTGAAAAACAGCGCAGCCTATAGCCCGATTTCACGTATGACCGGGGCCTCGATCAAGGCTCCAGATTGCCGAGGGCGCCGCCATGTCCCGACACGATGTTGCTCGCCTGATCATAAAGGCCGATCATCACGTGCAGCATGATGGTGGCTTTCTCGACCACCTCGGTCGTGCCGGACAGGCTGGCGGTGAGGCGCAGCAGCGTGTCGCGCCGCCGCTGCAGGTACGCCTCCACCAGCGCCTGTCCCTTCGGCGACGCGCGGTAGGTGGTGTTCTTCTTCGTCGCCGTCGCGTCGGCCTTCTCGATGTAGCCGAGCGACAACAGCTTCTTCAGCCCGTACTGAAGGTTCGCAAGGTCGTCGCGGTGGAGCAGCCGGCTGATTTCGCTCAAGCCCTTCGGCGTGCCGTTAATGTGCACGATGTGCAGGATCGACGCCTCGGCCCCGCTGAGATCCACCCCCGGCAGGGAGGCGAGGCAGTCGCGCCGCCAGCGCGCGAAGGCGGAGCTGAGGTGCCACGCCGCGTACTCGAACGCCGTCACCGCGCGCTCGTGCCGGACGTCCGGGTCGCCGGCAAGCTCCGCCGGGGCGGGAGCAGGCTTCTGGTCGTGAGGCATGATTTTCTCCTTACCAATACGCCTTTCATACAGTAATTTTTACTTTAACGGAAGATTGGCTCGGCCAATCACGGTACGGAGCGTTTCATGTCCCTCGACATCGGTCTGATCCTGGCGATGGACGGAATCGCCAACGGCGCGATTTACGTGCTGGTCGGGCTGGGAATCGTGCTGATCTTCTCGGTCACCCGCGTGGTGTTCGTGCCCTTCGGCGACATCGCGGCCTTCTCGGCGCTGACGCTGGCCTCGCTGCAGATGGGCCGGCTGCCCGGCACCATCTGGCTGGTGGCCGTGCTGGCCGCCCTCGCCACCGCCGTGGAGGCGTGGAGCCTGACCCGTCGGCAGGAGGCGTGGAAGATCCCGCGCGCGCTCCTCTTCTACGCGGCCCTGCCGCTGCTGCCGGTGGGTGCGGCGGTGCTGCTGGCCGGGCGCGATCTGCCCGTGGCGGTGGAGATCGCGCTGGCGCTGGCGCTGGTGCTGCCCATCGCCCCGCTGCTCGACCGCATCGCCTTCCGGCCGATCGCCGACGCCTCGGTGCTGATCCTGCTGATCGTCGCGGTGGCGCTGCACTTCGCGGTGGCCGGGCTGGGGCTGCTGTTCTTCGGGCCGGAGGGCTTCCGCACCGAGCCGCTGACCAGCGCCATCTTCGAGGTCGGCGGTATGATCGTGACCGCGCAGGTGGCGCTGATGATCGCCGCGTCCGTGGTGTTCAGCCTGATGCTGCTGCTGTTCTTCGAGCACACCGTCATGGGCAAGGCGCTGCGCGCCACGGCGGTGAACCGCACGGGCGCGCGGCTGATGGGCATTCGCCCGGCACGGACCGGCGCCATCGCCTTTCTGCTGGCCTCCGCGCTCGGCGGCATTTCCGGCATCCTGATCGGGCCGGTGACCACGCTGTACTACGATTCCGGCTTCCTCATCGGCCTCAAGGCCTTCGTCGGCGCCATCATCGGCGGGCTGGTCAGCTACCCGATGACGGCCCTGGGCGCGCTGCTGATCGGCATGCTGGAGAGCTACGCATCCTTCTGGAACAGCGCGTTGAAGGAGGTGGTGGTGTTCAGCTTCCTGATCCCGGTGCTGCTCTGGCGCTCGCTCGCCTACGGCGACGCCGAAGAGGCGCACGAGGAGATCGATCAATGAGGGCGCTCAGCTCCCGACCCGCCCTGATGGCCGTGGCGGTCGCGGCGGCGGTCGTCCTGCCGCACGTGGTGGGGTCGTTCACCGTCACGCTGCTGAACTACATCGGCATCTACGCGCTGGTGGCGCTGGGCCTTGTCCTGCTGACGGGCATCGGCGGCATGACCTCCTTCGGGCAGGCGGCGTTCGTCGGCATCGCGGCATACACCACCGCCTACCACACGGCGGTGATGGGCGGCTCGCCGTGGACGGGGCTGGTGCTGGCGCTGGCGCTGACCGGGCTGGTGGCGGCGGTGCTGGGCGGGGTGACGCTGCGCCTGGGCGGCCATTTCCTGCCGCTCAGCACCATCGCCTGGGGCATTTCCATCTTCTTCCTGTTCGGCAACATCGAGGGGCTGGGCCGCTACAACGGCATCACCGGCGTTCCGCCCATCGAGCTGGGCCCGCTGTCCTTCGCCGGCACGGTGCCGATGTACTACCTGATCGCCACGTTCCTGGGGCTGGCGATGTTGCTGTGCGCCAACCTGCTGGATTCCCGCCAGGGGCGCGCGGTGCGGTCCTTGCGCGGCGGGGCGGTGATGGTGGAGAGCCTGGGCGTGAACACCTTCCGCCTGCGCGTGCAGGTGTTCGTGCTGGCCGCCCTGCTGGCCGCCCTGTCCGGCTGGCTGTACGCGCACATGAGCCGCTTCGTCAGCCCCGCCCCCTTCGACCTGCGGCCCAGCATCGAGTACCTGCTGATGGCGCTGGTCGGCGGCGCCGGGCACGTGGTGGGCGCCGTCATCGGCGCCACGCTGGTGACGCTCCTGAAGAACTCCCTCCAGGACGTGCTGCCGCTGGTGTCGTCCAACGCCTCGCAGCTTGAGATCGTGGTGTTCGCCGTGCTGTTCGTGCTGCTGCTCCAGCACGCGCGCGGCGGGCTGGTGCCTTTCGTGCTGAAGCGGCTGCCCCGGCGCACGCCCCCGCCGCCGGCCGAGGCGCCGCCGCTGCGCCGCCGCGCCCTGCCGGCGCGCGGCACGCCCATCCTGCGGGTGGAGGACGCGGTGAAGACCTTCGGCGGGCTGACGGCGGTCAACCACGTCAGCTTCGACCTGTTCGCCGGCGAGATCCTCGGCCTGATCGGCCCGAACGGGGCGGGCAAGAGCACCATGTTCAACCTGATCACCGGGGCGCTCCGGCCCAGCGGCGGGCGCATCCTGCTGGACGGGCGCGACATCACCCGCCTGCCGCAGCGCGCCATCGCGCGGGCCGGAATCGCCCGGACTTTCCAGCACGTTAAGCTGCGCCCCACCATGACGCTGCTCGACAACGTGCTGCTCGGCACCTACCTGCGCACCCGTGCCGGCCTGTTCAAAGGGGCGCTCCGCCTCGACCGGGCCGAGGAGGCGCAGGCGCGCGCCGAGGCGATGCGCCAGCTCAGCCGGGTCGGCCTGGGCGACAATCCCTACGAACTGGCCGGCAACCTGCCGCTGGGCAAGCAGCGCATCCTGGAGGTGGCCCGCGCGCTGGCCTCCGACCCCGCCATCGTCGTGCTGGACGAGCCGGCCGCCGGCCTGCGCCGGCTGGAGAAGGACGCGCTGGCCGGGCTGCTGCGGGCGTTGCGCGCCGAGGGCGTCACCATCCTGCTGGTCGAGCACGACATGCAGTTCGTCATGGGCCTCGTCGACCGCATCGTGGTGATGGAGTTCGGCTCCAAGCTGGTGGAAGGAATGCCCGTCGAGGTGCGCGTCCACCCCCGCGTGCAGGAAGCCTATCTGGGAGGTGTGGCGTGAGCGCGCTGCTGGAGATCCACGACCTTCACGTCGCCTACGGCAAGGTGGAGGCGGTGCGGGGCGTCACCCTGTCCATGCAGGCCGGGGAGATGATCACCGTCATCGGCCCGAACGGGGCCGGAAAGACGACGCTGCTGGCCGCCGCCATGGGCCTGCTGCCATCCCGGGGAACCATGCGCTTCGACGGCATGGACCTGAAGCGCCTGGACGTCGAGGACCGCGTCCACCGCGGCTTCTGCCTGGTGCCGGAGCAGCGCGAGCTGTTCGGCGAGATGACGGTGGCCGACAACCTGCTGCTGGGCGCCTACACCCGCCGCCGCGACCCGGAGGGGCAGCGGCGCACGCTGCACTCCGTCTACGAGCGTTTCCCGCGGTTGGCGGAGCGGCGCGACCAGCGCGCCCACACCCTGTCGGGCGGCGAGCGGCAGATGCTGGCGCTGGGCCGCGCGATCATGAGCCAGCCGCGCCTGCTGCTGCTCGACGAACCGTCGCTGGGACTGGCGCCGCTCATCGTGCGGGAGATCTTCCGCATCGTCGCCTCGCTGCGCGAACTGGGCGTGTCCATCCTGCTGGTCGAGCAGAACGCCCGCGCGGCGCTGGAGACGGCCGACTACGGCTATGTGCTGGAAACGGGGGAGATCGTCCGCTCCGGCCCGGCGGCCGACCTCATCAACGACCCGCGGGTGATCGCCACCTACCTCGGGGGGCAGGAGTGACCCAGCCATGACACGGCCCCGCTCCGGATACGACGACATCGCCGTCGCGGTGCCGGTGACGGTGCCCTACGAGCGCTATTCGATCCGCTCGGCGCACTGGTTCCTCGCCCGCGCCCTGGCGGCGCTGGTCGCGGGGGCCGGCGTGCCGAAGGCGCGCATCGACGGGCTGTGCGTGTCCAGCTTCACCCTGGCGCCGGACACGGCGGTGGGCCTGACCCAGCACCTGGGCCTCACCCTGCGCTGGCTGGACCACATCCCCATGGGCGGCGCCAGCGGCGTGGTAGCGCTGCGCCGCGCGGCGCGGGCGGTGCAGTGCGGCGACGCGGAGATCGTCGCCTGCATCGCCGGCGACACCAACATGGTGGACAGCTTCCGCGCCAACACCTCCAGCTTCAGCGTCTTCGCGCGCGATGCCGTGTACCCCTACGCGGCCGGCGGACCCAACGCCAGCTTCGCCTTCCTCACCGCGCACTACATGCAGACCTACGGGGCGACGCGCGAGGACTTCGGCAAGCTGTGCGTCGCCCAGCGCGCCAACGCGCTGCGCTTCCCGTTTGCCCTCTTCAAGACGCCGCTGACGCTGGAACAGTACATGAAGGCGCGGCCCATCTCCGACCCCGTGCACCTGTTCGACTGCGTCATGCCCTGCGCCGGAGCGGAGGGCTTCCTGGTGATGAGCCGGGCGACGGCGAAGCAGCTCGGCCTGTCGTACGCCCGCCTGCTGGGCACCATCGAGACGCACAACGCCTTCCCCGCCGACCCCGTGCAGGAGCGCGGCGGCTGGGCGCGCGACCGCGACGATCTCTACGCCCAGGCCGGCGTCGGGCCGGCGGACATGGACTTCGTCGAGACCTACGACGACTACCCGGTCATCAACCTGTTGCAGTTGGAAGACCTGGGCTTCTGCGAGAAGGGCGGCGGGCCGGAGTTCGTGCGCGCCAACAGCTTCGAGGTGGAGGGCACGTTCCCCTTCAACACCTCGGGCGGGCAGCTTTCCGTCGGGCAGGCGGGGGCGGCCGGCGGCTACCTGGGCATGGTGGAGGCGATCCGCCAGTTGACCGGGTCCGCGCTGGGTGCCGCCGTGCCGAAGGCGCGGCACGGGCTGGTGTCCGGCTTCGGCATGATCAACTACGACCGCGGCCTGTGCACCGGCGCCGCCGTGCTGGCCGGCGCGGCGTGAGAGCAAGGAGGCACCTCCCGTGTCCGAACCCCTCCAGCGGCCCAAGCGCAAGAACCCCATCCTCGCCACCCGCCTGCCGAAGGAGCCGCCGAGTGCCCGCAGCCGCGCCGCGCTCGGCCTGACGTCCGCGGCGGCCTATGGCCGGTTCGAGCTGCAGGTCTGCGCCGCCTGCGGCACGGTGCAGTACCCCCCGCGCGAGGCCTGCCACCAGTGCCTGTCGACGGCGCTGGTCTGGACCCCACAGTCCGATAGCGGCGAGTTGCTGACCGAGACGCTGGTCCGTCACTCCATGGAGCTGTTCTTCCGTGAACGCGCACCCTGGCGCGTCGGCATGGTGCGGCTGCCCTCCGGCCCTACGGTCATCGCCTACCTGCACGCCGACTGCCCGCCCCCGCCCGCCGCCGTGCGGATCGAGGCGGCGCTCGACCGCGCGGGTCAGGCGGTGCTGGTGGCGCTGCCGGCCGACGGCCGCACGCGGCTGGCCGATGACCCGAAGCTGCGCGACATGACCTGCGACCCGCGCTTCCGCAAGGTGCTGGTGACCGACGCCAAGTCGCCGGTGGGACAGGCGGTGGTGAAGGCCGCCGTGGCGGCCGGGGCCGACCTCGTGTGGGCCGGCTATGCCGAGGCGTGGAAGAAGACGCCGGGGTTCGAGGATCTGAAGGACATTCCCCAGGTGGCGCTGATCCCGCTGGACGTCACCGACTCCCGCTCCGTGCACGAGGCGGCGGGGGAGATCGGCTTCAAGGTGGACATCCTGATCAACACCGCCGACTACCACCGCACCTACGGCATCTTCGACCGCCCCGGCGTGGAGACCGCGCAGGCGGAGATGGAGGTCAACTGCATCGGCCTGCTGCGCCTGGCGCAGGAGTTCGCGCCGGTCATGCGGGCGCGCGGCGCCGACGGTCCATCCAGCGCGGTGGCGTGGGTGAACCTCTTGTCGATCTACGCGCTGTCCAACTTCCCGCCGCACGGCACTTATTCGGCGTCCAAGGCGGCGGCGCTGTCGCTGTCACAGAACCTGCGGGCGGAGATGCGGAAGTCGGGCGTGCGGGTCATCAACCTGTTCCCCGGCCCCATCGACGACGAGTGGAACCAGATGCTGCTGCCGCCCAAGCTGGCGCCCGCGGCCGTCGCGTCGGCCATCATGGGCGCGCTGCAAGGCTCGGTCGAGGACGTGTTCCCCGGCGACGTTGCGCAGGAGTGGCTGGCCCGCTGGCGCGAGAACCCCAAGGGCCTGGAGCGCGAGCTGTCGATGTGACGGCCCAACAAGAGCACGAGGAGACGCCTGCCATGACCGCCGCCCTTACCGCCCTGATCGGGGCGCTCGCATCCGGGGACGTCCGCATCGTCGACCTGACGCAGGTGCTGTCGCCGGACTTCCCGCAGATCACCCTGCCGCCGGAGCTGGGCCAGTGCCGCCCCTTCCGCCTGGAGACCGTGTCGGAGTACGACGAGCGCGGCGGCGGCTGGTACTGGAACAACTTCTCCTGCGGGGAGCACACCGGCACCCACTTCGACGCGCCGATCCACTGGATCTCCGGCCGCGACCTGCCGAACAACAGCACCGACACGCTGCCGGTGCGGGACTTCGTGGCGCCGGCCTGCGTCGTTGACTGCTCGGCCGAAGCCGCGAAGGACGCCGACTTCCTGCTGACCGTCGATTTCCTGAAGGCGTGGGAGGCGCGGCATGGGCGCATCCCGGCCGGCTCCTGGGTTCTGATGCGCACGGACTGGTCGAAGCACACCGACCCCGTCGCCTACCAGAACTTCGACGAGGAGGGGCAGCACACCCCCGGCCCCGACCCCGACGCCGTGCGCTTCCTGGTCAAGGAGCGCGACGTGCTGGGCTTCGGCACCGAGACCATCGGCACCGACGCCGGACAGGCCGCGCACTTCAAGCCGCCCTATCCCTGCCACACCTACATGCACGGCGCGGGCAAGTACGGCCTGCAGTGCCTGACCAACCTGGACCAGCTTCCCCCGACGGGTGCGGTGGTGATCGCCGCGCCTTTGAAGATCGAGCGCGGCAGCGGCAGCCCGCTGCGCGCGCTGGCGCTGGTCCCGAAAGCGGCCTGATGCGGCGGGGCGGATGTGACGGGATGATACGCCGCGATACGGCGCACCGGGTTGCGTAACGCAGAGACCCCAGGAAATATGTTATCTTTCAAATATTGACCTCTCAAGCAAATCCATTAGCATACATATGCAGATGCAAGTGCGCTTGCATCCATCAACCGCGAGCGGGGAGGACACGCCATGGAGATCGCGGTTCTGGGCGGCGGGAACGGCTGTTACGCCGCCGCGGCCGACCTCTCGGAACGTGGCCACAGGGTGCGGTTCTGGCGCCGGGACGCCGCGGCGCTGCGCCCGGTGCTGGAGAGCCGCAGCATCCGCATCAGGGACTTCCAGGGCGAACGCGACGTCGCCATCGCCCTGCCCACATCCGACATCGGCGCGGCGGTGCGCGGGGCGGATCTGATCCTTGTGCCGACGCCGGCCTTCGCGCAGGCCGACATCGCCGCCGCCATGGCGCCGCACTTGTCCGACGGGCAGGTGGTGTTCCTGCCGCCCGGCACCTTCGGCAGCTTTGTCATGATGAAGCGCCTGCGCGACGCCGGCTGTACCGCGCACGTCGCCTTCGCCGAGACCGGCACCCTACCCTGGCTGGTGCGCAAGCACGGCGCGGCCACGGTGGCCATCACCACGCGCGCCACCCGCCTGCCCACCGGTGTCTTCCCGGCGGAGGCGACGGAACACGCGCTGGCGGTGATCGCCCGCGCCTTCCCCAAGGCCATCGAGCGGTGCGAGGACGCGCTGTCGGGCGCGCTGATGAACGCCGGGCCGATCATCCACCCGCCGCTGATCCTGATGAACGCCGGCCCCATCGAGCATTTCGAGCGCTGGGACATCCACAACGAGGGCACGCAGCCCAGCGTCCGCCGGGTGACCGACGCGCTGGACGCCGAGCGCGTCGCCATCCGCGAGGCGCTGGGCTACACGGCGCCGCACTTCCCGCTGGCCGACCATTACGACTCCGCGCGGCCGGAATGGATGTACGGCAACATGGCGCACGACAAGCTGGTGGATTCCGGCGACTGGCGCGAACGGCTGGACCTGAAGACGCACCGCTACATGCTGGAGGACGTCGGCCACGGCCTCGCCTTCCTGGTGTCGGTGGGCGAATGGGCGGGCGTGCCCTGCCCGGTGGCCGCCGGCCTCCTGGCGCTCGGCTCCGCCGTCGCCGAGCGCGACTTCCGCCGCAGCGGGCGCACGCTGAAGACGCTGGGCCTGGACGTCCTGGACCGCGCGGCGATGCGCGAACTCCTGACGCGGGGGATCTGAGATGCGGCCCGTCGTCGCCTGCGTGGGCGCCGGCCGCATGGGCTGCGGCATCGCCCACGTCTTCGCCTACGCCGGGCACGAGGTGCGGCTGATCGACGGCAAGGAGCGACCGGACGAAGACTTCCAGCGCCTCGCGCAGGGCGCCCGGACCGGCATCAAGGGCGGGCTGAAGGCGCTCGCCGGGTTTGGCCTGCTGGAGGAGGCGGACATCGCCCGCATCCTGGCGCACATCCGCATCCTGCCGCGCGCCGCCATGGCCGAGGCGCTGTCCGATGCCCGCTTCGTCTTCGAAGGCGTGCCGGAGGTGATGGAGGCCAAGCGCGAGGCGTTCGACCGGATCGGCCGGCACGCCGCGCCCGACGCCATCGTCGCCTCCACCACCTCCACCTTCCTGTCCACCGCGCTGGCCGACATGGTGGCGGGACCGGAGCGCTATCTGAACGCCCACTGGCTCAACCCCGCCTACCTCGTGCCGCTGGTGGAGCTGAGCCCGACGCCGCGCACGGACGAGGCCGCCATTCAGGAGCTGGAAACGCTGCTGACGGGTGTCGGCAAGGTGCCGGTGCGCTGCGCCGCCTCGCCCGGCTACATCGTGCCGCGCCTGCAGGCGCTGTGCATGAACGAGGCGGCGCGCATGGTGGAGGAAGGTGTCGCCTCGGCCGAGGACATCGACCGCGCGGTGCGCGTCGGCTTCGGCTTCCGCTTCGCCATCCTGGGCCTGCTGGAGTTCATCGACTGGGGCGGCGGCGACATCCTCTTCTACGCCAGCCGCTACCTGACGCAGGCGACCGGCCAGGACCGCTTCGCCGCCCCGGCCATCGTCGAGCGCAACATGGCCGAGGGGCGCATCGGGTTGAAGACCGGAAAGGGCTTCTACGACTTCACGGCCATGGACGTGCCGGCCTACCAGACGGAGACGCTGGGCCGCTTCGTGGCGCTGCTGCGCCACATGGGGATGGCGCGCCCGCCGGCGTGACGGCAAACGCTTGAAGCGTGAAGCGGTTGGGGGCGTCCTTTCCGCCACGCCGAAAGACATAGCGCGTCACTCGGGCTTCTTGCTGACAGGAACGCCGGACGGCTGATATTTTAAATCGCAAGCAATCGCGCCGCCCCTTGACGCGGTCAACGACAACGGAGGGAGCAGATGATGAAGGTGCACACCGCGCTGGCGTCGGCCGCCGTCGCGCTCGTCCTGGGAGCCGTGGGAGCCATGGGAACCGCCCGCCCCGCCGCGGCGGAAGAGGTGCTGCGCGCGGTGACCGCGTTCCCCAAGCCGGTCGAGTTCAGCCAGTCCTTCCTGCGCTTCGTCGACAAGGTCAACGCCATGGGCAAGGGCGTGGTCCGCATCACCCACACCGGCGGGCCGGAGGTCATCCCGCCCACCCAGCAGGCCGACGCCGTACGCCGCGGCGTGATCGACATGCAGTACGGGCCGGGCACCTACTACCTGGGCGACCTGCCGGAGGTGGACGCCTGGGTGGGCAGCACCGTGTCGCCGGCGCAGGCGCGGCAGGCCGGCGGGTTCAAGGTGATGCAGGACGCCTACGCCAGGAAGCTGGGCGTGCACCTGCTGGGTCATTTCGATTCCAGCATCAACTTCTACATCTACATGACCAAGGAACCGAAGCGCACGCCGGACGGCGGCGTCGATCTTTCCGGCGTCAAGCTGCGCAGCCAGCCGATCTACCGCGAGCTGTTCACCGCGCTGAACGCCACCTCGGTCTCCATCCCCGTGCCCGAGGTCTACACCGCCCTGGAGCGCAACGTGGTGGACGGCATCGGCTGGCCGCTGGTGGGTGCGCTGGACCTGTCGTGGGACCGCTTCCTCAAATACCGGATCGAGCCCGGCTTCTTCCAGGGCGACCTCGCGGTGATCGTCAACCCGAAGAAATGGGACTCGCTGTCGCCGCAGGCCCGCGAGGTGCTGGAGAAGGCGGCGGTCGAGCACGAGAACGAGTCCTACGCCCGCATGAAGGAGATCGGCGCCGCCACCGACCGGAAGGCGCAGGCCGCCGGCATGAAGGTGGTGACGCTGGCCGACCCGGCGACGTTCCGCCAGCAGGCGTACGAAACCGCCTGGGGGCGCCTGAAAGCGAGCGGCTCGCCCCACTACGACGCGCTGCGGGCGGCGTATTACGGGAAGTGACAGGGGGGGCAGGAGTCCCGCACCAGGAGGACCCATGGGCTACCTGACAGCCTCGCGGAACGGCGGGACGGCGCACCGTGGAAGCCTCGCCCCGCTCGTGCGCCTTTACGACGGGCTGATCGTCGGGCTGGCCGCGTTCGGCGCGCTGTGTCTGGCGGCCGTCGTGGTCGCCATCCCCGTGGACGTCATGATGCGCAACCTCGGCCTGAAGCCGATGATGTGGGTCAGCGCCGGGGTCGAATACGCGATGCTGGTCGCGGCGGCCAGCGGCGGGCCGTGGCTGGTGCGGATCCGCGGGCACGTCGCCGTGGACTCCTTCGTGGCGCTGCTGCCCAGGCCGGTCCGCCGGAGCGTCGAGGTGGCGGTGCAGTTGCTGGCGGCCGGACTGTGCGGCCTGCTGGCGTGGCGGGCGGGGGTGCTGGCGCTGGAGCAGGCGGCGCGCGGCAGCGTCGACATCCGCGCCGTCGACATCCCGGGGTGGATCTCCTACGCCTGTCTGGCGGTCTGCTTCGCGCTGGTGGCGCTGGAGTTCGTGCGGCTGCTGCTGCGCGGCGAAGGGCACGGCGGCCAGGGAGGCACGGCATGATGGCCTGGACCATGGCGTCGGCCCTGATGGCCGGCGGAATCGTCACGCTGATGGCGCTGGGCACGCCGATCTTCATCGCCTTCCTCGCCATCAACGTGGTGGGCGTGGTGGTGTTCATGGGCGGCATGCCGGGCGTCGACCAGCTCATCGCCAACGCAACGGAGTCGCTGACCACCTTCACGCTGGCCCCGGTGCCGCTGTTCCTGGTGATGGGGGAGCTGTTCTTTCACACCGGGCTGGCCATGCGGGTGTTCGACGCGCTGGACAAGTGCCTGGGCGGCGTGCGCGGGCGGCTGTCGTACCTGACCATCGGCGGCGGCACGCTGTTCGCCACGCTCTCCGGCTCCTCGCTCGCCAACACGGCGCTGCTGGGCAGCCTGATGGTGCCGGAGATGCGCAAGCGCGGGTACAGGAACCACATGATCACCGGCCCGATCGTCGGCATCGGCGGTCTGGCGATGATCATTCCGCCGTCGACGCTGGCCGTGCTGCTGGGCAGCATCGGGCGCATCGACGTGGGCGCTTTGCTGATCGCCGGGGTCGTGCCGGGCCTCGTTCTCGCCGCGATGTACCTGCTGCTGGTGCGCGTGCAGGTGGCGATCGACCCCGACGCCGCCCCCGGCTACCGGACGGAGCGCGCGGGCTGGGGCGAGGCGCTGTGGGCGCTGCTGGTCAACGTGCTGCCGATGGGGCTGGTGGTCTTCTCGGTGATCGGGCTGATGCTGCTGGGGTGGGCCACGCCGACGGAATCGGCGGCGTTCGGCGCCCTGTCGGTGGTGATCCTGGCCGCCGCCTACCGCGTGCTGACGTGGGAGGTGATCGTCGCCGCGCTGCGCGGCACGCTGAACGTCACCGCCATGATGTTCCTGATCATCCTGGGGTCTTCGACGTTCAGCCAGATCCTCGCCTTCTCGGGCGCCACGTCGGGGCTGATCGGCTGGGCGACGGGGTTCGAGGTCAACGCCCACGTCATGCTGCTGATCATGGTGCTGGTGCTGATCGTGCTGGGCATGTTCATGGACCAGCTCTCCATGATGATGCTGACGCTGCCGATCTTCATGCCGCTGATCGGCGTCTACGGCTTCGATCCCGTGTGGTTCGGCGTGATCATGCTGCTGGCGCTGGAACTTGGCCTGGCGACGCCGCCGTTCGGCATGCAGCTCTTCATCATGGTGGGCGTCAGCCCGCCGGGCACGAGGCTGGGCGACGTGGCGTGGGCCTGCCTGCCGTACATCCTGTGCACGCTGGCGATGATCGTGCTGCTTGCGATTTTCCCGGATCTGGCGTTGATGCTGCCGCGGGCCATGCTGTGATTGGGAATGGACGCCGAAATGCCGGATGACGTCCGGGGAGCCGGGTTCGACCTGGAACACTTCCTGCCCTACCAGTTGAACCGGCTGGTCGGGCTGCTGAACGCCGGCTACCAGCGCAAGCTGCACCGGCGGAAGATGACGCTGAACCACTGGCGGGTGCTGGCCGCGCTGCAGGCGCGCGAGCCGCTGATGGCGGGCGAACTGGCGCGGGTGGCCGTGGTCGACCAGACGACGCTGTCGCGCCTGCTGGTGCGCATGGAGGAGAACGGGCTCGTCCGCCGCGCCACGCGGCCGGACGACGCCCGCTTCCTGGAAGTGACGCTGACCGAGCGTGGGCGGGAGGAGTTCCAGCAGGTCCGCGCCATCGCGCTGCGCGAATACGAGCGCCTGTTCTCCGGCCTGCCGCAGGACGACGTGGAGCGCCTCTCCGCCCTGGTCGGCACGGTCATCCGGCACCTGGAACAGGGCTGACCCGCCCTCAGGCGGCGTCGTGCGCCTGAAGCCGGCCGCTGATGAAGCGGAACTCCTGCGTCAGGCCGCCGAAGCCGTAGGCGGCGGCCGGCACCTCGTGGACCAGAACGTAGCTCTCGTTGTGGACGCTGTCGAGGATCCGGCCCAGTGCCGCGAAGACGTCGGCCAGATAGCCGGCCATCTCGGTCTTGGTGTTGGTGCCGTCGACCACCTTGATGTCGAGCCAGAAGCTGTTCGCCTGCTGCTCGGCCAGCGAGCGCCCGCCGGCGAACCAGTGCACGGGGTCGACATGATGGATGGCCACGGCGGTGACCGTGGGGTCCTTGCGCAGATGCCGCTGGGTCAGTTCGGTCACCTCCCCGGCGATGCGGGCGGACAGGGCGGCGTCGGGCTTGGTGGTCAGGGAGATGTTGATGATCGGCATGGGGAAAAGCCTCCGTGAAGGGAACGCCCCCACGATGCCCGCCTTGACGATCCTGAAAAATCGAATAATTCTGAATGGACACTTCGATTTCGACGAAACATGAACCACCTCGACCCGGACCTGCTGCGAACCTTCCTGGCCTTCGTCGACAGCGGCTCCCTGGGCCGGGCCGCCGCCGCCGTGGGGCGGTCGGCGTCGGCCGTGACGGCGCAGATGCAGCGGCTGGAGGACATCGTGGGGGAGCCGCTGTTCCTGCCGGCCGGGCGCGGGCGGGCGCTGACCACCACGGGCCAGGAACTTGCCGGCCACGCGCGCCGGATCCTGGAGCTTCACCGGGCCGCGCTGCTCAGCCTGAAGGGCGGGCGCGCCGAGGGCCGGCTGACCATCGCCACGACGCAGGATTTCGCGGAGCACGGGCTGGCGCCGCTGCTGCGGCTGTTCGCCAGGACGCACGCGCGCCTGCGGCTGAACGTGCGGGTCGGCCGCTCGGCGGAGCTGACGCACGCCTTCGAGATGGGCGAGATCGACGTGCTGATCACCATGCGGCTGAAGCCGCACCCCGACGAGGTCGCCGTCCTGCGGGAGCCCATGGTCTGGCTGGCCGGATCGGAGGGGCTGGTGCGGCGCGAGGACGAGTTGCCGCTCGCCCTCCTGGACCCGCCCTGCGGCTTCCGCGACGCGGCGCTGACGGCGCTCGACCGCGCCGGGCGCCGCTACCGCATCGCCGCCACCAGCCAGAGCCTGTCCGGCCTGCGCGCGGCCGTCGGCGCGGGGATCGCCGTGACCTTGCGCACCGCGCGCTGGTGCGGCCCCGGCATCGCCGCCGCGCCGGCCGACCTCGACCTGCCGGAAGCGGGCGAGGCCGCCTTCTCGATCCGCGTGCGGCCCGGCGCCCCGCCCGCCGCGCAGGACCTCGGCCTGCTGCTGGAAGACGGGCTCGCCGTTTGAACGCGCCCCGCCCCTATGGCCGCGCCGGGATGGCGAGGCCACGCTGGACCGCCGGCCGCGCCAGACCACGCTCCAGCCATGCCGGAACGTGCGTCAGGCTGTCGTAGGCGACGAGGTCGCCGGCCCCGTAGAAGCCGATCAGGTTGCGCACCCAGCCGAGCAGCGAGATGTCGGCGATCGTGCAGTCGTCGCCCATGATCCACGCGCGGCCGTCCAGCCGCTCCTCCAGCACGCCCAGCAGGCGCTCCGACTCCGCCCGGTAGCGCTCCAGCGGGCGCTTGTCCGCGATCTCCCGGCCGGCGAACTTGTGGAAGTAGCCGAGCTGGCCGAACATCGGCCCGACCGCCGCCATCTGAAAGAACACCCACTGGATGGTCTCGTACCGCCGCGCCGGGTCGGAGGGGAGCAGCTTGCCGGTCTTCTCGGCGAGGTACAGCAGGATGGCGCCGGACTCGAACAGGGCCAGCGGCTGCCCGCCCGGCCCGTCCGGATCGATGATCGCCGGGATCTTGCCGTTGGGGTTGAGCGACAGGAATTCCGGCGTCCACGTCTCGTCGTCGCCGATGTCGATGGCGTGCGGCTCGTAGGGCAGCCCGATCTCCTCCAGCATGATGGAGACCTTGACCCCGTTCGGCGTCGGCAGCGAATAGAGCTGCAGCCGGTCGGGGTGCCGCGCCGGCCAGCGCGTGGTGATCGGGAAGGCGGACAGGTCGGGCATACGGTGCTCCCAAAAGTCGAAGAACAGGATCAGACAAGGCGCCAGCGGTGCAGGCGCTCGTAGAGGGGGCGCGCGGCGTCGGCGACGCGGCGGAGGTCGCCGGACAGCACCGGCGCGGCCGGCGGCGGCGCGCCGAAGCCCGTGGACGCCTCCACCGACGCGTACCAGTGCGGCGCCCACACCCCGTCGGTGGCGCGCCGCCCCGCCGGCCAGCGCAGCATGGCGTCGCTGAAGGGAACGCCGAGCGCGTCGCAGAGCCGGGCCAGCGTGGCGCCGGGGTCGGCCAGAACGTCGCGCGCATCCACCACCGGCGGGGCGCGGCCGATCCGGTCCGCCTCGCGGTCGAACAGCTCGATCTGGCGCTCGATGCCGATGTCGGCAAGCCCGACGCTGCCGCGGCGCCGGACGTAGGAGGCCACCACCTCCGCCGGGTCGCGGATCAGGAAGGCGTTGCGCACGCGGCCGGTCCAGCCGAGGTCGACCGCCGGCAGCATGTGGTGCGTCATGTGCTTCTGGTAGAAGACCGGGCGGCCGTCGGGCACCGGGGCCTCCACCAGGGCGGCGGCGACCGCGCGCCAGTCCGTCGGCTGGCTGGCCAGCACCGCGTCGCGGCCAGGGTGGTCCAGCCCGGTCTGCGCCAGGTAGAAGGCGTAGAACGGCTCGTCCACCACGGCGGTGTCCGGCCGGTTCTCCCAGGCGCGCATCATGGCGGTGGAGATGTTGCGCGGCCCCGACCACATGGCAATGCGGATGGCTTCGCTCACGATGCCGCCTCGCCGGTGATGAACGCCTCGTAGCGGGCGGCGAGGGCACGGGTGAACTCGCCCGGCCGGCCGGTGCCGACGGGGCGCCCGTCGATGCGGGTCACCGGGGTGATGCCGCCCAGCGTTCCGGTCACGAACGCCTCGTCCGCGCCGTAGGTTTCGGCCAGCGTGAAGTCGGTCTCGCGCACCGCATGGCCGTCGCGGCGCGCCAGCTCCAGCACCTTGCGCCGGGTGATCCCCTTGAAGTTGTAGCGGCCGGTGGAGGTCCACAGCGCACCCTTGCGGACAATGAAGAAGTTGGTCGAGTTGCAGCTCGCCACGAAGCCGTGCGGGTCGAGCATCAGCGCCTCGTCCGCGCCGGCGTCGATGGCCTGGATCAGCGCCTGGATCAGGTTGAGCCGGCTGTGCGAGTTGAGGCGCAGGTCGAACACGTCCGGCGCGCTGCAGCGGAAGGTGGAGGTGAACAGGGCCAGCCCCTTCTCCTTGGCCTCCGGCCGTGGCCGCTTGTACTCGGCCACCACCACGATGGTGGGCCGGCCGAGAACGAAACGGGGATCCTGGTTCACCGTCGTCTTGCGGCCGCGGGTGATCATCAGGCGGATGTGGACGCCGTCCTCCATGCCGTTCCGGGCCAGCGTCTCGCGCACGATCGCGGTCAGGGCGTCGCGGTCGAGGCCGATGTCCAGGCGGATGGCGTTCGCCCCCTCGTAAAGGCGGTCGAGGTGGTCGTCGAGCGCCAGCAGCGTGCCCCTGACCAGCCGCAGCCCTTCCCACACCCCGTCGCCCAGCACGAATCCGCTGTCGAAGACGGAGACCCTGGCCTCGTCCCGCGGCACGAACGCGCCGTCCACGTAGACCAGCACGGACTCGTTGCGCGGGTCGTCCACGTACCCCTGCGCGCTTTCCCTGGACATCCTGCCTCCCCTCTCCGGGCTCCGGTTTGCCGCCCATGGTCGCCCGTGCGGACGCGCCGGTCAAACGTCACCCTTGATTCGCGGGGCAAGCACATGGCCGTCCACCGGCGGACGGACAAGGTCCGGACCCTCGCCCCCCTGTCGCGGCCGAAATGCGCCATGTGATGCGCCATGTGACCGGATGTCGTTTTGTATGGCCGCGCCGGATCCGGATCGGTCATGATCATGCCGTGGATTTGCGCCGGATGCCGAACCCCGTGGCCGTCCCGGCGGCGGTCACGGCGAAAGGCGTCCCCGCTCCTGCCCTTCCGGAACGCCGCCGCTCGGCCCGACCTCTGCACGGGAGCCATCCGATGACCAGCCGCACGACCGTCAAGACCGTCACCTTCACCCGTCCCTTCGTGTTGCGCAGCATGGACGGGGAGCAGCCGGCGGGAACCTACGTGGTGGAAATCGACGAGGACCTGATCGAATCCCTTTCCTTCGCCGCATACCGGCGCACCGGGGCCTGGATCCGCCTGCCGCCGCGCCCGGGCGGGGACGGCTCCACGTCCGTGGCCCCCATCGACCCGGACGAACTGGACAAGGCCATGGAAACGGCGACCTGACCGTCCCCGGCGACATGACGCCACACCCTCGTTCCCAACCCCGCCAACGCGCCGGATCGGAGGTGCCGTGGTGTTGAAGGAGCCGCCTCGCCGTCCCAGGTATCAAGACAGGTATCGCTGTGCGTCCAGGGCGCACCACGGGTGCGGCGGTTCCTGCCGGCCGGACTGGCTCCGGTTGAACAGGTCCGTTTGAATGATAAGGGCGTTCGCCATGTGGCGCGGATCGTCGCCGATGTTCAGGAGGGTGGTGTTCAGGAAGGTGGTGGCTGGCCTGATGATGCTGGCCACGCTGCTCGTCTTCGCGACACCGACCCATGCCGGCACGCCGCAGGCGAGCGAAGGGGCCATGCCGCCCGGCTGGACTGTCGCCGCGCCGGCCGACCATGGGCAGGGCCCATGCAAGAACCTCGGCCTTGCCGAAGAGGAGGCGTGCTGCTGTGTGATCCAGTGCGCCGCCATGCACGGCGGTCTCCCGGCCGTGACCGTCGCGGCCTTCGTGCCCGCCCTGAACAAATCCCATGATCCCGCGGCACCGGCGATGCCCGCAGGCGTCGGCGTCGACCCCGCCCTTCGTCCCCCCTGTCCGATCCTCTGACGCCACGGGTCCGTCCGCGTCCGGCCTGAGCCTCGGCTCGGCGACGGGCGTCGGCTCCGGTCTTCGTGGCGATGGCTTTTGTATTCCCGGCACCCCCAGGGGGGCTGTCCGGGATCGGCCCGAACCCCATGATCAGACGGAGGACGCCATGTCGACCTTCACCCGCGCGATGCTCCCCGCCTTCACGCTCGCCGCCATGATGTCGGCTGCCCAGGCCCAGACCACCGACCAGGATCACGACGCCCACCATCCCGACGGCGCGGCGGCGCCGGTCCAGCCCGCTCCGGTGCCCACCCCGTCGCCGCTGCCGGCCGGACCGGGATCCGGCGCGTCGGGCAACGCGCCCATGATCGGCCAGGGGATGGGCAGCGGCGCCATCGTCCAGCCGGGAACCCAGCAGCCGATGGGCCAGCCCGGCATGATGATGGGCGGCATGATGGGCCAGCAGGACGGCCAGTCCGGCATGATGGGGGCCATGATGCCCATGATGCGCCAGATGATGGCCGGATCCACGATGATGGGTCCCATGATGATGGGCCCCATGATGATGGGACAACCCGGCATGGCGATGGGCGGCATGGGCATGCCCTTCGAGCACGTGGAGGGCCGCATCGCCTTCCTGAAGACGGAACTCCGGATCACCGACGCCCAGAAGCAGCCGTGGGAGGCCTTCGCCGACGCCCTGCGGGCAAACGCCAAGGCCCAGCAGGCCGTGCACGAGCAGATGGGCAAGGGCGGCATGCCCGCTTCGTGGCCGGATCGCCTGGCGCTTCAGCAGAAGGCTTTGTCCGCCCGGCTCGACGCCTTGAAGACGCTGGAGGCGGCCGCGAAGCCGCTCTACGCGGTGCTGACGGACGAGCAGAGGAAGGCCGCGGACCGGCTGCTCGCCGGCCCGATGGGCATGATGTTGGGCGGCATGATGTGAGGAAGGCGCGGTGACGCACCATCACGGTCGTCTCGCACCGGAACCCGAGGTGCGCGCGCCGTGGTATCGGACCTGGGCCGGCCATGCCGGCCTGGGTGCCGTGGCGACGTTTCCGGACGCGGTATGATACGGCCGGCGCCTGAAGGCTTCGTCCGTATCACCCTCTCGCCCCTTGCCTCTCGCGCTTTCGTTTCGCAAGCGCGAGAGGCAAGGGGCTGTCGGGTTTGACCGGCGGCGCTCGATGGAAGCGATCAAGCGCCGCCGGTATGACACGGACGTTGTCTTGCAGGTGCACCTGGGATACAGGTGCCCGATGGGCGGCGCCCGCGCCGGCAAGGCTCTGCCGGTCGAGCGGGTCGGGACGCGACCGGGGAGACCGCCGATGATCGAGGCGAACGCCAGCGTGGATGCCGCCGTGGCCGCACCGGCGGAGCGCCGGCATGGGGTGGGCCTCGGCGAGGCCACGCGGGTGTGGGCGCGCATCGCCGCGCTCAGCTTCGGTGGCCCCGCCGGCCAGATCGCGGTCATGCACCGCATCCTGGTCGACGAGAAGCGCTGGATCGGCGAGACGCGGTTCCTGCACGCGCTGAACTACTGCATGCTTCTGCCCGGCCCCGAGGCCCAGCAACTGGCCGTCTACATCGGCTGGCTGATGCACCGGACGGCCGGCGGACTGATCGCCGGCACCCTGTTCGTGCTGCCCGGCCTTCTCACCATCATGGCGCTGAGCTGGCTTTACGCCGCCTTCGGCAACGCCGGCATCGTGCAGGGGCTCTTCTTCGGCTTGAAGGCGGCGGTGCTCGCGGTCGTGCTGGAAGCCGTGGTCCGCATCGGCAAGCGGGCGCTGAAGAACCGGGTGATGCTCGGCCTCGCCGCCACCGCCTTCGTGGCGATCTTCGCCTTCGGCGTGCCGTTCCCGCTCATCATCCTGGCGGCCGGCATCATCGGCTTCGTCGGCGGGCGCCTCGGACGTCCGGAGTTCCTGGTCGGCGGCGGGCACGGCGCATCCGGCGGCAAGATCCTGGCCGACGCCGACAGCCTGCTCGGCGACGGCACGCCGGCCCACGCACGGCCGACGGTCGGCTGGTCGCTCAAGGTCGGGGCCGTCTGCCTGGGCCTGTGGCTCGGGCCGGTCGCGGCGCTGCTCCTGGCGCTCGGCACCGGCAGCGTGTTCGGCGAAATCGCGGTGTTCTTCTCGAAGATGGCGGTGGTCACCTTCGGCGGCGCCTATGCGGTGCTGGCCTATGTGGCGCAGCAGGCCGTGGAGACGTACGGCTGGCTGAAACCGGGCGAGATGCTGGACGGCCTGGGCATGGCGGAGACGACGCCGGGGCCGCTGATCATGGTGGTGCAGTTCGTCGGCTTCATGGGCGCCTTCCGCGAGCCGGGCGCGCTGCCGCCGTTGCTGGCGGGCACGCTGGGCGGGCTGCTGACGACCTGGGTGACGTTCGTGCCGTGCTTTCTGTGGATCTTCCTCGGCGCACCGTTCGTCGAGGCGCTGCGGGGCAACCGGGCGCTCGGCGGCGCCTTGTCGGCCATCACCGCAGCCGTGGTCGGGGTGATCCTGAACCTGGCGATCTGGTTCGCTCTGCACGTCCTGTTCCGGGAGGTGGCCGCGGTACGCATCGGTCCCATGGGCCTCGACATACCGGTCCTCGCGTCGGTCGATCCGGTGTCGCTGGCGTTGACCGCCGGCGCGCTGCTGGCGGTGTTCCGATTCAAGGTGGGCATGATCCCGGTGCTCGCCGCCTCTTCGGCCGCCGGACTCCTGCTGCACCTCGTCGCTGGCGGCGCAGGCTAGGCCGAAGGGGGCCGGCGGCGGCGTCCACCAGCATCGCGACGCAGCCGTTGCCCGGCCCGGCCACGCGCCGCCTCGCGAATGCCCCCTACGCCGGGCGCCGCTGGCCGCGGAACGCCTGCACGACGAGGTCGGCAACGCCGTCGAGATCGCCGAAGCCGTCGGTGTTCACCACCAGATCGTATTGCAGCGGCTCGTCAGGCGGCACCTTGAAGGTCTCGGCCAGAAAGCGGGTGCGCTGAAGGTTGACCGTGCGGACCTCCCCCAGCAAGGCGGGCACGCGTGCGGCATCGCCCGCGGCGAGGCGCCGGGCGCAGACGTCTTCCGAGCCGACGATGCGCACGCGGAAGCACGGCGTGCCGCGCAGGATGAGATGGGCGCCACGGCCGACGATGACGCCGCCGCCCCAGGCGATGCCCTTCACCACGCGGGCCAGCGTGCGCTGGTACTCCGGCAGCGGGTCGTTGAGGCCGAGCAGGCTGGCGAACAGGAAAGTCCCTTCCCGCACCGGCAGCTTCTCGTCCAGGGTGCGCATGGCCGCCTTGTCCGTCTGCGCCGCGCCCACCACGCCGTCCATCAGTTCCTTGTCGAAGCAGGCCATGCCGAGCGTGGCCGCGACGCGGGCGGCGATCGCCTCCCCACCCGAACCGTGGCTGCGCGCCACGGTGATGACCGGCGGCCGCTCGGCCGACGGCGGCGTCTGCGGCTGGTAACGGTCCGCGGCCATGAAGGCCAGGAGCGTGTGCAGCGGGTCGTTCTTTGCCATGGCGGCCTCCCCAGCCCGAAAACTCGCCAGATCTTACGATGCGAGCGGTTCGAGCAAAGAGGAAAATCACGGCAGGCCCAGCCGGCCCGCCCTCGAATCCGCTTGTCTCGCCGCTGTCCTTGTTTCTACAAGGATGCGCGCCGCCCGGCGCCAGCATCGGAGACGAGACATTGGACGTATTCGTCGTCACGCCCTATTACCGCGCCGATCCGGCTTGGCTTCGCCAAGCGCACGCCAGTGTAAAGGCGCAGACCGTGCCGGCGCGTCACATCCTCGTCTGCGACGGATCGGAGCGGGTCGACTTGGACGGGTTTGACGGTGAACACATCGTCCTGCCCCGCAACTACAGCGACTACGGAAACACCCCGCGCCTGATCGGCTGTTATCTCGCCATCAGCCGGGGCGCGGACGCCATCGCCTTCCTGGACGCCGACAACTGGTTCCAGCCGACCCACGTCGCCGACCTGCTCGGCTTTGCGGAAGCCAACGGTCTGGACATGTGCGCGTCGGCACGGATGCTCCACCGCCTGGACGGCACGCCCATGGTAAAGTGCCCGCATGTCGACGGCCGGCGGTACATCGACACCAACTGCCTGCTGGTGCGCAAAACGGCCTTCCCCCATCTGGTCGCCTGGGCTCTCGCCCCGCAGGAGGTGGCGGCGACCGGCGATCAGTTCCTGTGGAAGCATATGCTGCGGCAGGGAGCGCGGTTCGGCTTCCTGGACCGGCCGACCGTAGCCTACCGCACCCGGCACGCCGTGCACTACCGGATCGCCCGCGAGCCGGTACCGGACGATGCCATCACGCGGGTGGACACCCACGGCGAACGCTACTGCTGAACGGCCGGTTCGGTTCGCCCTCTTTCCCGCGGCTCAGTCCTGCCGCGCCACGATTTCCGCCAGCAGCGCCGCCAGCCGGGCGATCGGGGCGTCCCAGTTTCCGTCGCCGGCTTGCCGGACCAGCCGCAGGCTGGGGTACCAGGGCGACCGCTCCCCGTGGTCGAACCAGAACCACAACGGCGTGCGCGGCACCAGCACCAGCCCCGGCCGGCCGAGCGCGCCGGCCATGTGCGCGTTGATGCCGGCGATGGTCACCACGGCGTCGAGCGCCGCCACCTGGGCCGCCAAGTCTTCCAGGTCGTCGCGCAGGTCGGGGTTCGGGTTGGGGTGGAGGGCGGTCAGCCCGTCGGCGCGGGCCCGGGCGATCTCCTCGGTGGCATCGGCGTACTGCAGGCTGACGAACCGAACGCCGGGGACGGCCAGCACGGGCGCCCACTGCTCCAGCCGGATCGACTTGCGCCCGCCGGTGCGCGGGTTGCCGCTGGACCACGCCAGCCCGACCTTGATGCCCGGCCCCAGTGCCGCAAAGCCGTCGCGGTGACGGCGCACGCGCTCGGGATCGGGCCGCAGATAGCCGGCGTGGCGGGGAAAGTCGTCCATGCCCTGGCGGAACAGCATCGGCAGCCGCATCAGCGAGCTTTGCGCCGCGATGTCGGGCGCGCGGGTCCGCCCATCCGGCGGATCGCCGCGCGGCACCACCGTGACGGCCGGCCAGGAGCGGCGAAACAGCGTCACGAAGCGCGGATCGCATTCCAGCACCACCGCCACGCCGCGCGCCAGCACGTCGTCCAGCAGCCCGGCCATGACCAGCTCGTCGCCGACGCCGAACTCCCCCCACAGCAGCAGCTTCCGCCCGGGGCCGAGCGGTTCGCCGTTCCACAGCGGCGCCGGGAAGCAATGCTGGCGCAGGCCGGGATCGGGCCGGCGCCAGCGGACGTCGTAGCCGGCATAACCTCCGGCGAGGTCACCCCGCAGCAGCCGCACCCAGCCGCGCACGTAGATCCCGCTGGGGTGGTCCGGGTGGCGCGCCAGCAGTTCCTCCGCCTGCTCCAACGCCTCGTCCAGGCGGCCCTCCTCCTGGAGCGCGATGGCGAGGTTGGCGCGCGCGTCCTGGTCGGCCGGGTCGTGCGCCAGCGTGTGCGCGTAGAGCGGAATCGCCAGATCGGCCCGGCCGCGCGTCTGCTCGATCACCGCAAGGCCGTACGCCGCCCGTGCCGGCGCGTTGCCGCAGGCCAAGGTGCGGCGATACGCCGCGGCGGCCGCACCGAAGTCCTGGCGGCGGTCATGCCACAGGGCGAGGTTGTAGTGGGCGTGCCCATAGTCCGGCTGCAGCGCGATGGCGGCGCGCAGGTGCCGTCCAGCGCCGGCGAGGTCGTCGCGCAGTATGAGCACGAGGCCGAGATTGTTGTGGGCGCGCGGGTCGTCCGCCGCCGCCAGCGCCTCCCGGTAAAGCGACTCGGCGCCGGCGAGGTCGCCCGCGGCCACCAGCGCCTGACCGAGATTGTTGCGCGCCGCCGCGTGCGCCGGGTCGATGGCCAGGGCCTGCCGGTAGCGGGCCGCGGCGCGCCCGGAGTCGCCCAGGCGGGCGTACGCCAGCCCAAGGTTGTAATGCAGCTTTGCCGAACGCTCGCCGAGGCGTTCGGCCTGTTCCATCTGCCCGACCGCCTCCACGAACGCCCCGCGCCGCACCAGCAGCGCGGCGAGGCGCAGGCGGGCCGCGGGATCCTCGGGCGCGGCCTCGAGCGCCGCGACCGCAGCCCGTTCCTCGATGGTGTCGGGAACGGCGGGGCTTCGGGTCACGGCACGCCGAGACCGGCCGGCCTGCGGCGCGCGGCCACGTCCTGGATCAGTTCGAGTTGGGCGGGAATGCAGACGCTGTGCAGGTCATAGCGTTCGACGATGGACCGCCGCGCGGCGGCGCGCAGCCCGGCCATGTGGTCGGGATGGTCGAGCACGGCATCCAGCCGGTCGGCCACGCCCCTGGGGTCGAAGAAGTCGGTCAGCAGGCCGTTGCGGCCGTCCTCGATGGCTTCCATCACCGGCGCGGTGCTGGACCCGACGACCAGGCAGCCCGTGGACATCGCCTCCAGCATCGACCACGACAGGACGAAGGGGAAGGTGAGATAGACGTGGGCGCGCGACACCTGGAGGACGGTGAGGAACTGCGGATAAGGGATCTTCCCCAGGAAATGCACGCGGTTGGGATCGATCCGCACTTCGGCCAGCATCTTCTCGCGCCAGTTGGGCGCACCCTCGGGCGCGGTGCCGTAGCTGACGTCGTCACCGCCGACAATGACCACCTGCGCGTTCGGGCGCCGCCGGCACACCTCCTCCAGCGAGCGCATGAAGACGTGGAAGCCGCGATAGGGCTCCAGGTTGCGGGCGACGTAGGTGATCACCTCGTCGTCGCGGGTCAGCACACGGCCGTTGGGCAAGACCAGCGCAGCCGCCGGGTTCGGCTTGCACACCGTGGTGTCGACGCCCTCGTGGATAACCGAGATGCGGTCGCGGAACGCATCCGGATGCTGCTGCCATTGCCAGCGGGTGGGGGTCACGCCCCAGTCCATCGCCTCCATGCTGATCAGCATGTGGGCGTTGCGGCAGCGCGTGCGGGCCATCTTGTCGACGTCCGGATCGGAGCCCGGCTCGAAGCCGATGTCGGCGCCCTTGCTGCGGTAGTAGAATTCGCAGTAGGCCAGCAGCGCGCTCTCCGGGAACACGTCCTTGATGAACATCGCCTCGCCCCATCCGGTGTGGGCGCAGACGATGTCGGGGATGAAGCCGCGCTGGCGCAGGCTCAGGGCCGCCCGCACCGACGCCTGGCCGTACAGCACGTGCCCCTCGACGAAGCGCAGGTAGTGGTGGGTCGACGGATGCGCCTCCCGCGACGGCTTGTACGAAACCCGTGTCACGCCGGGAATGTCGGCCTTCTCGCCCTTCGTGATGAACGCCACCTCGCTGCGGGGATCAGCGGCCATGATTCTGGCCAGATGCTTGTACTGGCCCGGCATGTTCTGGTGTATGAACAGGATCTTCATGGGTATGACAGGCCCGTGCGGTGGTCGGTTGGCGAGGTCGCAGCCCTGGCCTGCCCGAGAAATCCGTTGTCCGGGCAGCCGGCACAGGGCTATACACTCCCGACCATGCAGCGATCAATGCGCGATCGTGACGGGGATCACTGTGGGAGGCATCCCGGCCGGTTACCATGGCCGCTGCCCGCCGGCACATTCTTATTTGGCACCGCGAAAGGCCCTGCCACTTCGTTCCGCCGATTTTGTATGATGCCGGGACCCAGTGTTACCCCTGTTGGCTCCACATCCGGGAATAGACAAGCATGAGCGTGACCGGCCAAAAGGCTGCCATGGCGATAAACGGCGATCCTGACGACTTGATGCGTCAGGTGTTCGCCTCGTGCAGGAGCGCCCTGGCCGCCGCCGGCGTGTTCAGCCTGGTCGTCAACCTGTTCGTGCTGGTGCTGCCGCTGTACATGTTCTCGGTGTTCGACCGGGTGCTGAACAGCCACAGCCTGTCGACACTGCTCTTCCTGTTCCTGATCGCCAACTTCGCCCTGCTGGTGCAACTCGCGGTCGACGTCGCCCGGTCCTACGTCCTGGTGCACCTGAGCGCCTGGATCGACCGCGGCCTGAGCACGCCGGTCCTGAACGCCTGCATCGCCGCCGCGCTGGTGCGCGGGGCGCCGCGCGACATGGCCGCCCTCAACAAGCTGCAGGCGCTGCGCCAGTTCCTGTCCGGCCAGTCCATCTACGTCATCATGGACGCCCCCTGGATTCCGGTGTTCCTGGGCGTGCTCTTCATCCTGAACTTCTGGATCGGCATGGTGGCGCTCGGCGGCGCGGCGCTCTTGGTGCTCCTGACGCTGGCCAACGAGTTCGTGACCCGGCCCGCCCTGAAGCGCGCCAACATGGCCCACAGCAAGGCGACCAAGTCGGTGATGGCGGCGGTGCGCAACGCCAACGTGGTGGAAGCTATGGGCATGACGCCGCATGTGCTGGCGCGCTGGAGCCGGAACAACGAGCACGTCCTGGACGACCAGGGATCGGCCAGCCGCAAGGCGGCGGTCGTCGCCGGCCTGTCCAAATACGCCCGCATGCTTATCCAGATGAGCATCATGTCGGTGGCGGCGATGGAGATCATCGCCCCGGCCAGCACTTTGACGGGCGGCGCCATGATGGCCGCCACCATCCTGTCGGGCCGCGCCCTGATGCCGCTGGAGCAGATCATCACCAACTGGCGCCAGTTGGCGGACGCGCGGCAGAACTACCACGACCTCAAGGAGATTCTGCGTCGCGTCGCGGCGCGGCCGCGGGCCACCGTGGTCCCGCCGGCACCGAAGGGCCGCCTGTCGGTCGAGAACGTGTGGTTCCACCCGCGCGGCGCCGAACGGCCGGTGCTCTCGCGCGTGACCTTCGCCGTCGAGCCGGGCGAAGTGCTGGGCGTCGTCGGCCCCTCGGCGGCCGGCAAATCGACGCTGGCGCACCTTCTGGTGGGCCTCCAGGCGCCGACGCAGGGGCACGTCCGCCTCGACGACGCGGATGTGTATTCCTGGCCGTCGGAGGACCTCGGCCGCTACATCGGCTATCTGCCGCAGGACGTCGAGCTGTTCGGTGGCCCGCTGAAGGACAACATCTGCCGCCTCGACCCCAACGCCTCGCCGGAAGCTATCATCGAAGCGGCGGAACTGGCGGGCCTGCACGAGATGATCATGCACCTGACGCGCGGCTACGACACCGAGGTCGGCGATCAGGCGGCGCTGCTGTCGGGCGGCCAGCGCCAGCGCGTCGGCCTCGCCCGCGCGCTGTACGGCAACCCCCGCCTCCTCATCCTGGACGAGCCGAACGCCAGCCTCGATTCCAGCGGCGAGCAGGCCCTCTTGAAGGCGGTGGCGGCGGCGAAGGAGCGCGGGGCCGCGGTCATCATCATCGCCCACCGCCCGAGCATCCTGAGCATCGCCGACCGCATCCTGGTGCTGCAGAACGGCACCGTGCAGCGTCTGGGTGAGCGCGATCAGATCCTGCCGCTCATCACTGGCGGCCGCCCGGTGGCGGCACCCGCGCAGAATGTCACGATGATCAGCAAGCAGGTCAACGGATGACCGCCGTGAGCCAGAACGCCCTGAGCCAGAACACCACGAGCCCGCCCGTCCCGAGTCAGGCGGGCGTGCCGCAGACCGGCGGCCTCCTCCCGCCTCCCGCCCGACGGCCAGCCGCGCCGCCCTGGCGCAGGGCCAGTCTCGCCGGCTACCTGATGATCCTGGTATTCTTCGGCGGATTCGGCACCTGGGCGGCGACCGTCCCGCTCGGCAGCGCGGTGATCGCCCAGGGCGCCCTGCGCGTCGACACGGCGCGCAAGACGGTGCAGCCGATCATCAGCGGCATCGTGGACGAACTGCTGGTGCAGGAAGGCCAGATGGTGCGGGAGGGGCAGGTGCTGGTGCGCCTCAACCGCCTGCAGACCGAGGCGCAGCTCGAGCTGGTCCGCAACCAGTACTATGCGGTCCGTGTCCAGGAAGCCCGCCTGCTGGCGGAGCGCGACCGCCTGCCGGCCATCGCCTACCCCGAGGAGATCGAGACGCTGCGCGGCACGCCGCTGGTCGACCGGCTGATCGCCACCCAGCAGAACGTCTTCAACAACCGCCGCCTGGCGCTCGAAGGGCAAGCCAAGATCCTCAACGAACGGATCGCGCAAACCCGGACCGAGATCACCGCCTTCTCCGATCGCCGCAGGTCGCTCGTCAAGCAGCTCGAACTGATCCACCGTGAAACCGAAGGCGTGCGCGAACTGTACGGCAAGGGCATGGAACGCCTGCCCCGCCTGCTCGCGCAGGAGCGCGCGGAGGTCTCCATGCAGGGCGACATCAACAACCTCGACGCCACGGTCGCCCGCGCCCACCAGCGCATCGGCGAGATGGAACTGCAGATCATCGACCTGACGACCCAGTTCGACAAGAGCATCAGCGACGAACTGCGCACCGCCGACGTCCAGCTCAACGACCTGCGCGAACGCATGCGCATCGCCGAGGACAATCTGCGTCACCTCGACATCGCGGCCCCGCGCAGCGGACGCGTGGTCGACCTGAAGATCCACACCGTGGGCGGCCTCATCCAGGCCGGCCAGCCGCTGTTCGACATCGTGCCGCAGGACGACGAACTGATCGTCGAGGCGCGGGTGATGCCGCGCGACATCGACAACATCTCGGTGGGTGCCAGCGTTCAGGTGCGCCTGACGTCGTTCAGCCAGCGCTACACCCACCCCATCGACGCCACCCTGGTGTCCATCTCGGCTGACGCCATCACCGATCCGCCCAGCCCGACGGGCCCGTACTACCGCGCCCTGATCCGGCTGGACAAGGAGGCGCGGGAGCGTACGCTGCCGGGCGTCGAGCTGTCGTCGGGCATGCCGGCGATGAGCCTCATTTCGGTGGGCGAACGAACCCTCCTCGCCTATTGGCTGACGCCGCTGCTGCAAAGCTTCGAGCTGGCCCTGCGCGAACCCTGATCCCGATCCGAAGCGAGCCGGAAACGATGGCGAGCACGCCCGCGCGCCGAATCCTTTACGTCACCGACAACGCCCCCTCGCCGATGGGTGGCGCGCTCGTCGCGCGCCTCCACGTGCGCCATCTGCGGGCGAACGGCTTCGACGCCCAATTGCTGATCCGCCGCGACGAGGCGAAGGACTTCTTCGAGGGCGACCTTCCCCGCGTGCGCCTGGATGAGACCTTCACGGCACGGGACAGCGACATCCTCGTGATTCCGGAGCCGTGGAACGACGTCCTGATGCGCTTTGCCGGGCAGCCCGGGCGCAAGGTCGTCTTTTGCCAGAACCACCATTACGTCTACTACGGCATTGGCCCAGCCGGAAGTTACGAGGCGCTGAACGTGTCGACGGTGTTCTGCTGCGGCGACGTGATCGCGGACTATCTTCGCACCGTCATGGGCTACACGCGTGTCCCCGTGGTGCACAACGGGATCGACCGCAGCCTCTTCCGGCCGGCGCCCAAGCGGCGCCTCATCGCCTACATGCCCCGCAAGATGCCGGTGGAGGCGAATTTCCTGCGGGAGACGTTCCGCCGGCGCCATCCGCAGTACGCGCGCGTGCCGTGGGCCGCGCTGAATGGCATTCCGCAGGCGCAGGTCGCCAACGTGCTCGGCAACGCCGCCGTCTTCGTGGCCCTCGGCCGCATTGAGGGGGTCGGGCTGCCGCCGCTCGAGGCCATGGCGGCCGGTTGCCTGGTTGCCGGCTTCACCGGCGGCGGTGGGCGGGAGTACGCCACGGAGGAAAACGGCCTTTGGTGCGAAGCCGACGACTGGATCGGCTGCGCCGATCGCATCGCCAGGGCAATGCATCTGGTCGAGCAGCCGACGGAGGAAACCATGCGCCGCCGCAACGCGAGTCTCGCGACGGCCGAGCGCTATGACCTGGCTCGCATGGAGAGTGAGCTCCTTGCATTCTGGCGGGACGAGATCGCTCTGTGAGCCACGAGCGCGAAGTTACGCTCCATGACGCGATCGCCTACGCCCGTGCCGAGATGAAGCGCCGGCGATACGAGCGGGCGGAACGCGTGCTGCGCCAAATTGTGGAAGCCCGTCCGGGACACCTATCGGCCATAGCCGATTGGGCCAGGAGCCTTCAGCATCTGAACCGCTTCGACGACGCCGTGGCCGTCCTGCGCAAGGCCGTCGCCTTGGGGCCATCCGTCAGTCGGCTGCGCTTCAACATGGCGAACGCCTTGCGCAATTGCGGTGAAACCGACGCGGCCATCACCTCCTTCCGCCGGGCTGTCAGGCTTGAGCCGGCCAACACCGAAATGCACGTGGGGCTTGCCCTTGCGCTGATGCAGGCCGGGATGTGGGAGGAAGGGTTCGTCGAATACGAATGGCGGCGTGCGCGCCGGGAGTTCGTGGAATGGATGAAGCGCGCCGACCGGCCTGTCTGGAATGGTGGGCCGGTCGCCGGCCGGACCGTACTTCTGATCGGTGAGCAAGGCGCCGGTGACAGCATTCATTTCGTCCGCTACGCGACGCTGCTGGCGGAACGGGGGGCCACGGTGATGGTGAACTGCCAGCCCTCGTTGCGCAGACTGCTGACCAGCGTGCCGGGCGTGAGCAAAGTGGTGCAAGGCAGGCTCGATGCCTTCGACACCGCCGAAGTGCTGATGAGTTTGCCGATGCGCTTTGGAACCCGTCCGGACACCATACCGGCCGGCGTGCCCTATCTTTCGGCGACCACCCCACCGCCGGTCCGGTTGCCCGACAACGGAGTGCCGCGGGCCGGGCTGGTCTGGGCCGGAAACGCGGCCCACGTGCGCGATCACTGGCGCTCTCTCCCCTTCGGAGCGCTGGGGCCTCTGCTCGACGTCGGCGGCATCGACTTCTTCAGTTTGCAGAAAGGGGCGTCGGCGGAACACCCGCGCCTCACGGATCTTGGTTCCCACCTGCGCGACTTCGCCGACACGGCCGCGGTCGTGGAACAACTCGACGTGGTTATCACGGTCGACACGTCGGTGGCGCATCTGGCTGGAGCCATGGGCAAGCCGGTCTGGATCCTGCTGGCGCGCAACACGGACTGGCGCTGGCTGGAAGACGGCGACAGCACCCCCTGGTACCCCACCGCCCGCCTGTTCCGTCAGCGAGAGCTGGGCCAGTGGGATACCGTGGTCGCCGCGGTGGCCGACGCGCTCGCCGGCTTCCGCTGAACGGGCTCACCGTTCCTTCAGCCAAGCCTCCAACTCGCCGCGCACCGTGCGCAGCGGCTCGTCCCAGGGCGTCAGCGGCTTGCGGAAAAACAGGCGCAGGCTGGGCACCCACGGAACCATGGGCGTCCCAAGTTGCTGCCAGATGCGCGAGACCTCGCTGGTCCGCAGAACCCAGGTGGGAACGCCAAGCGCACCGCCCATCCACGCCACCGATATCAACGGCGAGACGATGAGGTCCAGAGCGGCGATCAGCGCCATCACATCGTCCAGGTCATCCCGAAGGTCGATCCCCTCGGGATGGATGAAATGGAAGCCATGCCGCTGGCCTTCCTCCCGGAATGCCTCCAGTTCGTCGTCCGCATACGAATACTGCAAATTGACGACGGCGACGTCGAGTCCAAGCGCCTTGGAAATCTCGGCCGGCTCCAAGTACTGCACGTCGCGGCTCCGGGTGCGCAGCGCGCTGCGCCAGGACACCCCGATCAACGGACGTCCGCCAGCGCGTTCGCGCAGGTAGGCCTTCCAATGGGCGACGCGGTCCGGATCGGGCGTCAGGTACGCGGGATAGCGCACTTCCCGTTGCCCGGCCAAGTGCCAGACGTCGTAGATGTGCTCACGCACCTCGGCCCAGTAGAATTTCGGCAAGTGACCGACCGGCGTCTTGAACCGCAGGTCCGGCGCCAACAGCGCTCGATGCGTTGGAAACTGGCGCGGTGCGAACTGGATATCCGGAAAGCTGCGCCGGAACAGCGGGACGAGGCGGGTGTCGCATTCGACCACGATCTTCTTTACGTCGCGGCGTAGCAGGTTCAGGTACCACGAGAACATGATCTCGTCGCCCATGCCCTGCTCCATATAGACGAGCAGGCCCTGCTTGGGGTCGGGCAATGGCCGTCCATCCCACACCGGCAGCTTGAAAGGGCGCTTCGGCGACGAGAAGCCAGGGACCGCCCAACGCCAGTCGTACGCATGGAAGCCCTGCTCGATCTCTCCCAGCATGCACAAGGTGTAGCCCAGGTTCTGCTGGGCTTCGGCATACTTCGGATCGACGGCCACGGCTTGGCGCATCGCCTTCACGGCATCACCAAGCTTGCCCTGCCCCCGCATCGCGATTCCATAATTGAGCCAGGCGGACTTCAGCTTGGGATTGATCTGCAGCGCACGACGGCTTGCCTGCTCCGCATCGCCGGCTCGGTATTGGATGCTGTATGCGACGGACAAAGCGTTCCAAGCCTTGGCATAGCGCGGATTGATCGCGGTCGCCCGATTCAGGCACGCCTCGGCCTCTTCCGCCCGCATCGCCTCGTTGAGGGCGAGACCTTTGTTGTAGAGAAGCGTCGCGGAGTCCGGGAACAGGAGGGCCGCACGCCCCATATAGGCGACCGCCAGTTCCGGCTGCTTTGCCGTCTTGAGATGTACGCAGAGGTTGTTCCATATCGCAATGTTTTCGGGAAGGCGGTCCAACACCTCCCTGATCAGCGCGACCAGCGCATCGTTCTGCTTGAGGGCCAGCAGGCAATCGGACAAGGCCTCCGCCACCGTCCACTCATCGGGATGATGCTGGTGGGCTATCCGGAGATGGCGCTCCGCCTCCTGAAAAAGGCGCTTATCCATGAGCCGCCGCGCCAGGGCCGCATGAAGTCTTGCAGGACCATCGCTGTCCCAGAGAGCGCGCCGCAGCCACCGCTCGGCATCGGGCGCGTTGAGAGCATCCGCAGCCTCCGCGCGAAGACGGATGACTTCCCGATCGCCAGGTTCGAGGGATTGAAGCCGGCTCAGCGGCGCCAAAGCCTGCCGCCATTCACGCGCGGCAACCAGGACGGTGCTTTTCAACCGCATGGAAGGGACATGCAGCGCATCAAGCGCCAAAGCCCGATCCGCCAGAGACGACGCTGACGCCCCTTGATTGCAGGCCAAGCAGGCCACGGCGACGCGATGCAGCCCTTCCACGTCCAGCGGCAGCGATTCCGGATTCGGCCCCGCCACTTCGACGACCTCCTCCATCCGGCCAAGCGAGAACAGTGCGCGCAGAAGCCCTGCTTTTGCGGGCCCATGGTCGGGAAAGCGGTCCAACGCGCTGCGGTAGGCAGCGGCGGCTTGGCCGGAGTCGCCGAGCAATTCGAAGGCCCGGCCAAGATTCATCCTGGACTTGACGGTGCCGTCGTTTGCCGCGGCGGCAGAAAACAATCGAACCGCCTTGTCCGGCCGACGGCGGCGAATCTCGATGCTGCCGAGGACGTTCAGCCCTTCGGCGGAACTCGGGTTAGCGACAACGAAGGCTTGCGCCAACTGGTCGGCATGATCCAGTTGACCGGTGCGGAGAGCCTCTCGCGCCTGGTCCAAACGCACTTCATTCATCGGTGTTGATCTGCCACGCCAGGAATTCGAAAGACGACACGTCCGCAGCCAATGGTTTACGGCGTCTGTTTAGCACGGCGCGGCCGGAGGGGCGACCGGATTGTCAGAGTTCCGCCAATAGAAAACGGGGGCGCCCCGAAGGACGCCCCCGCAAGATACGAACGACGAGTGGATTAGAACTCGAAGTCGTTGATGTCGACGGTGCTGACACCCTGCACGTTGAGCTGCAGGTACGAGCCACCGTTCGCAGTGCCCTTGATGAAGAGGGTCACGGAATTGCCGGATGCCGTGTAGGCAATCGTCGTACCGGTACTAGGTTGTTCACCACCGACATAGCCGCTGCCCGCACCGACCGTGACGAACGGCGCGCTCAGGCCCACCAGACGGATCTTGTCCGAGCCCTTCTGGAAGTCACTGATGTACGCCGTCGCGGCGTAATCGCTGGAGCCACCGAAGAGCGAGAAGACGAAACGATCCGCGCCGTCGCCACCGACCAGCGTGTCGGCGCCCGCCGTGGCGTTGCCGGCCCACAGCGTGTCGTTGCCGTCGGCACCCGACAGAACGTCCGCCGCCGAGAAGTTGGCGTACATCACGTCGTTGCCGGCACCACCGTTGAGCGTGTCGCCGCTGGCAATGGCATTCGCGCCGTTCCAGGTGCTGCCACCAAAGGCGGCCGTCACCGTGTCGTCGCCATCGCCGCCGAACAGCGTGTCGCTGCCGGCCGTCGAGCCACGGATGACATCGTTGCCCGCACCACCGTAAACCAGCGCCGACGATTCCGCGCCGACAAAGCTGATCGAGTCGTCGCCCTCACCGCCATAGGCGATGCCGGCCGTCGTACCCGTGATGGTGTCGTTGCCGGCGTCGCCGAAGGCGCGGCCATTCGAGGCACCGACGCTCAGGACGTCGTTGCCGTCGCCACCGTACAGGGTGTCAGACGTGCCAGTCAGCGTGTCGTTGCCCGCATCGCCGAACAGGATGTCGGCACCGTCACCGCCGTCCACGACGTCGTTGCCGTCGCCGCCGTACAGGGTGTCGACACCCGCACCGCCGGAGACGGTGTCGTTGCCGGCGTCGCCGTACAGCAGGTCGTTCTCGGCGCCGCCGTCGATGGTGTCGTTGCCGTCACCGCCGAAGATGGTGTCGTTGTCGCTGTTGCCAGCCAGCGAGTCGTTGCCGAGGTTGCCGTACAGCAGGTCGGCATCGCGGTCGCCGACCAGCGAGTCGTTGCCCTGGCCGCCGAACAGCGTGTCGTTGCCGTCGCCACCCGACAGCGTGTCGACGTCGAGGTTGCCGTACAGCACGTCGGCGCCCGAGTCGCCGTACAGCACGTCGTTGCCCTGGCCGCCGAACAGCGAGTCGGCACCGCCGCCGCCGTCCAGCACGTCGGCACCGAGGTTGCCGTAGATCACGTCGCTGCCGGCTTCGCCGTAGAGCTGGTCGTTGTCCTGGCCACCGAAAATGGTGTCGGAGTCATCACCGCCGCGGATGCTGTCGTTGCCGATCTGGCCGTACAGAACATCCGTGCCGCTGCCGGCGGTGATGGTGTCACCATCCTGGCCGCCGAACACGGTGTCGTTGCCAGCGCCGGAGTCGACCAGATCGCTGCCCTGATTGCCGTAGATAACGTCGTTGCCGTCCAGCGCGCTGATCGTGTCGGAACCCGCCAGGCCCGAGATCGAGTCGGCACCGGAGGTACCGGTAAGATTGTCGCTCGAAGTGGTACCCGTGATATTCGCCATATTCTTAACTCCCGTAAGCTTCGAAGCTATTGCGAGTATTGTTGGGAGGCTGAATTGCGTTCAGCTCCTATCGGAACCCTCTGACTCACAATCCGTCATCGCCCCCTTCAATCATCAGCCGCGCGTCCTTGCCGGCCAAGGAGCACGAAGCGTCCTTCTTGTACAGCGCTCAAACCGCGCACGCAAGTGCGGCTCGCAACCCCTAATATCGGGAACCGGCTGTTTCCCGTTGGTTCAGCCGTGGTGTTGCATGCGAGGCACACCCGTGTGTCCGCGCCAAAGAACGCCACGTGATGGTGCGCCATTTCCTTTTCCGAAGTGGCGCTTCGGGCAACAGGTATGACATGGGCGAAGCCTGTGATTGCCCGCGCAGCCTGCCGCGTGGACGCCTCACGACAGGATCGCGAAACCCCTTCCCATGTCACGAATCGGGGCCGGCAGGCCGTCAAGACTGTGAAATCCTGTCCGACAGGGCTTCGGCGACTTGCTCGAACACGTTGCGCCAGCCGCCGGACCGGTGCTGCCAGAACGCTTCCACGGTGGGAAGCCACGGCGTCCGCCGCTGGCCGGGAAGATAGCGCCAGTCGTCCTGATCATGGCGCAACACGGCCAGGACGGGCCGGCCGACGGCGTGCGCCATGGCCACGGTCGCGTTGGCGATCGAAACGACCACGTCGCAGGCCGCGATCTGCGCGGCGAATCCGTCGAGGTCGTTCAGCGCGTCGATCTCGGGGTCGACCAGGACGTCGACGCCGGTGCGCTCGCGAATCCGCGCGAGGTCCTCCTCCACCGGTCCGTACTGCAAGCTTACGAAATTAATGCCCGACAGCGTCAGCACCGGTTCCCAATGCGCAAGCCCGGCGGCAAAGGAATAGTGGCGTATCGGCTTGACGCTGCGCCAGGAGATGCCGACCACCGGCCCTTGCCGTTTCCTGTACCGGTCCCGCATGCGGGCGACCCGCTCGGGATCGGCGACCAGATAGGCGGGCACGACGCGGCGGACGTCGGCAAGATGCGGCAGGCTGCCGGTCGGGCATTGCAGTTCGGGACCGGCGGCGCGTGGATCCGGCGGCACCGTCCGCTCGACGATCTCAACGCCAGGGAACGAGCGCTCAAAAAGCGGTACGAGACGCCACTCGCACTCGACCAGGCACGCTGCTGCCCGCGATGCCACCAGGGGGACAAATCCGGCATTCCAGATCTCGTCACCGATGCCCTGCTCGCCCCAGAGCAGGATGCTCTGGCCGGACAGGGACGTCCCGGTCCAGACCTTCTGCGGAAAGCTGGGCACGGGCCAAAGGCGGCGGAACGATGGGAAGCCCGGCAGGCGCCAGCGCCATTCGTGTTCCCGGAAGCCCTGCTCGCCTTGGCCCGAAGCGAGCAGGGCGAGCGCCCGGTTGAAACGCCCGCGCGGATCGTTTGGAAGGAGCCGGACGGCCTCGTCGTAGGCCACCAGGGACTCGGCCATGCGCCCCTGATACTTCAGGGCGGCGCCGAGATTGTAGTATGCCGCCCCGCTGCACCGGTCCAGTTGCAGCGCGCGCCGGATGGGGGACTCGGCGTCCCGCCAGAACCGCCGTTCGATCAGCGCGGCCGCGAGGTTCAGATACCCCGTGATGTCGTCGGGCTGGAGCGCAGCCACCCGTTGGATGACGGACTCGGCCGGATGCGTCTGATGCCTCTTCAATAGCGCCGCCGCGAGGGCCATCAGGGCGCCGATGTCGGCCGGGGCAACCGCGAGAGCACGCCGACTCCAGACCTCCGCGTCCGCCGCACGATCGCGGCTCTTGAGCAGGATCGCCATTTCGATCATCAGCGGCACCGCGCCCGGAGCGTCGCACAGCAGGCGGCGCAGGACCCTGTCCGCAGCGCTCCAACGCCACTGCTCCATGCGCACGCCGACAAGCGCGCGGCCGGCCTCGACATCGCCGGGCATCACCCGCCAGGAGCGCAGAAGAGCGGCTTCCCGCCCTGCCAGGTCCGAGGCCGTGCGACCAAGCCACAACCACGTCGCGGCGTCCGCCGGATCGGCGACAGCGACTGTCTGGAGCGCGGCTCCCGCCTCGTCGTGCCGGCCGAGAAGCACCAGCGCCGCGCCACGATCCCGCCGCAGGCCCGCGTTCCCGGGCATGATGCGCAACCCGGCTTCCGCGGCGGCGAGCGCGTCCTCGGCCCGGCGTTGCCTGATGAACAGGGCGGTCAGGTTGAGCTGCGCCTCAACAAAGTCCGGGCGCAGGCGAACCGCCCGCTTCAGAACCGACTCCTCGTCTCCATTCCCGCAAAGGGCCAGTGCGCCATATGCCTCCGCCAAGCCGGGGTGCAATGCGAGCGCGCGGCGCAAGACGGACACGGCCTCCGCCATCCGCCCGCCCGATCGAAGAAAGTTCCCGAAATTGACGAGGAATTCAGGACGGTCAGGCTCAAGGAGCAACGCCCGCCGGAGCGCCCAATTCGCCGATGTTGCGGCACCGCCGCGCCGCAGAGCACTCGCCAAGTTAGCATGGGCCGTGGAGCGGTCTGGTGTCACCGCCACACTCCGCCGGAAAGCCGTGGCAGCGGCGTCCGCCTTGCCTGCGCGCAGCCGCGCCCGGCCGAGGAGGGTCAGCGCCTCCTCATCCCCGGGATCCTGCCGTAACAGGGCGCCAACCGCATGCAGCACGTTTTCGGTGTCACCAGCGGCTAGCGCCTGCCGGGCGACCGCGAGGATCGCACCACGCCCCGCCGCGTCAGAGGCCAAGGCGCGCCGAGACGGGGGCGTCGGCCAGCGACACCCAGCCGCCCCGCTCCATGCTGGCGTACAGCGCGTGCAGCAGGCGCAGGGACTTCATGCCTTCGTCCACGCCGACGGGCACGTCGGTGCGCCCCTGCCGCAGCGTCTCCAGAACACCGCGCAGGTACGGGCCGTGGCCCAGGCCGTAGCCGGTCGGCACGTCCTGCGAATGCAGCGCCGGCACGTCGGCGTCGCCGGGGTGCGCATCGACCGGTTCCCACGTCTCGATCCGGTTCAGCGCGATGCCGCCGATCTTGGCCAGCGCCTTCTCGCCGACCAGATGCAGCGACGCCTCGAAGTCGCGCGGGCGGGCCGAGGTCGTCGCCTCGATGGTGCCCATGGCGCCGGACGCGAAGCGCACCGCGGCCACCGCCGTATCCTCGGCCTCCAGGCTGTTCAGCACCGCCTGTCCGGCGGCGCACACGGCCTCGACCGGGCCGGCCACCCATTGCAGCGCGTCCAGGTGGTGGATGGCCTGCTGCGCCAGGACGCCGCCGTCCATCGACCAGCGGCCGTGCCAGGGGTCGTCGTAGTAGGCCTGGGTGCGGCACCAGTGCACGCGCACGCCGGCCAGCACGATGCGGCCGAACCGCCCCTCCTCCACCGCGCCGCGCACGAAGCGCATGGCCGGGTTGTAGCGGTTCTGCTTCACCACGGCACAGATCACCCCACGCGCCGCGGCGGCATCGCGCATGGCCAGCGCGTCCTCGGGACGCAGCGCCACGGGCTTCTCGACCACCACGTTGACGCCGCGCTCGATCAGCGCCAGCACGTGCCTGGCGTGGTTGCCGGATTCGGTAAGCACGCAGACCAGGTCCGGCTCGGCGGCGGCGAGGCCGTCCAGGCCGTTGACGACGCGGGCATCCAACGCGGCGGCGAAACGCTCCGCCTTCTCCGGCACCAGGTCGGCGCAGGCCACTACCCGCGCCTCGCCCGCCAGCTCGTCGCGGAACACCTCGAGATAGCGTTGCGCCACACGGCCGCAGCCGAGCACGCCGATACGCACGGGATTGCTCAAGACGACGCCTTCCTGCTAGTTCGACGGTTCGAATCGGATCGTACCAGAGTCGCCGGCCGGATTCGCCGGTGTCCGGGTACGTTTGGTACGCTTAGCGGCTCCCGCCGCACCGGCCAAGTGAAAACGGCCGGTCACGCTTGACTGGAACCGGGCTGACGCATGCACGACGCCGCCATCTTCCTGACCGAAGGAACCAGCAACACCGGCCCGCGCCTGTTCGGCAAGGACGTCGCCAACGCCGGCCTGATCCGCGCCCTGGTCGGCGCCCAGGCCGAGCGGCCGCTGCACTTCTGCGTGGCCGACCGCCGGACGCCGGACGCCATCGCCGCGCAGTTCGGCTTCGACAAGCCGACGGCGGCGCGCGTGCGGCCGATCGCCTTCGACCAGATCACCCAGGCTCCGGGTGTCGACGTGCTGATGCACGGCCAGCCGAACATCTACCACTTCGCCTGGCAGCGCCGGCCCGAACACGCGCGCGCCTTCAGCCTGTGCGGCCTGATCCACACGCTGGCCCCGCCGGCCACGCAGGACGTCATCGGCAAGGTGCTGACCACGCCGGTGCAGCCGTGGGACGCGCTGGTGTGCACGTCGCGCGCCGTGCTGCACACGGTGCGCGACCTGCTGGACGGCTGGGGAGAGTTCCACAGGGCGCGCTTCGGCGGCAGCCGCGTGCCGGAGATCCAGCTGCCCATCATCCCGCTGGGCGTCGACTGCGCGCGGTTCGAACGCACGCCGGCCCGCTTCGCCAAGGGGCAGGAATGGCGCAAGCGGCTGCGCATCCAGGACGGCGAGGTCGCCATCCTGTGGATGGGGCGGCTGTCCTTCTTCGAGAAGATGCACCCCTTCGCCACCCTGGCGGCGGCCGAGATGGCGGCCAAGCGCACGTCGCGCAAGCTGCACGTGATCTTCGCCGGCTGGTTCCCGCACGAAGCGCACGAAGCGCAGTACCGCCAGCTCGCCACCGCCTTCGCGCCGTCGGTGACCGTGCACTTCGTGGACGGCAACAACCCCGACGTGCAGTCCGGCATCTGGTACGCCGCCGACGTCTTCACCTCGCTGGTGGACAATGTGCAGGAAACGTTCGGGCTGGCGCCGGTGGAGGCCATGGCGGCCGGCCTGCCGTCGGTCGTCAGCGACTGGGACGGTTACCGCGACACCGTCACCGAGGGCGAGGCCGGCTTCCGGATCCGCACCATCATGCCCCCGCCCGGCAGCGGCTTCGAACTGGCCCGCACGCACACCGCGCAACACATGAGCTACCAGAACTACGTGGGCGCCGTGGCCCAGGGCACCGCGGTGGACATCGAAGCGGCGGCGGCCGCCTTCGCCACCCTGGCCGAAGACGCCGAACTGCGCCGCCGGTTCGGCGCGGCGGCGCGGGCGCGGGCGCTCCAGGTGTTCGACTGGCCGGTGGTGGCGCGCCAGTACCGCGCGCTGTGGGCCGACCTCGCCGCCGTGCGCGCCCGGGCGCCGGAGGTGGCGCATCCCGGCTACCCGCTGATGCGCGACCCCTACGCGCTGTTCGCCAACTTCGCCAGCGAGAGCCTGGGCTCCGACAGCGTTCTGGCGCTCGCCGACGAATCGGCGCCCCGGCGGCTTGCCGCCGTGCGCGCCGTCGACATCAACACCTTCGCCCGCTACTGGCAGTTCGACGCAGCCGGCATGCAGGCGCTCCTCGACCGCGTCGCCGTCGCCGGCACGGTGACGGTCGGCCAACTGGAGGCGCTGGCGCCCAACGATGCGCAACGCCTGCACCGGTCGCTGGGCTGGCTGCTGAAGATGGGGCTGCTGCGACTCGCTTCCGGGACGGCTGCCTGATGGCGGCGCCGTGGCGCGGTCACGGCCGCCGCGCGGTGGCCGGGCCGATGTAGAAGGTGCGTGGTGCCGGCATCGCCGGACGGGACGGCAGGAGGCGCAGTCCCTCCGGCAGCAGTTCGACGTTGGCCTCGGGGTAGACGGCCAGCGCCTCCTTGAGCGCCGGCACGAATTTGGCGCGGAACTGGCGAAGGTGCTTGTACTCCGGCCCGAACTTCTCGCGCAGCGCCGCCCAGGGAATATCGGTGACGCGGGTCAGGGTGAACAACCGGTAGCACAACCACACGTAGACGTCGATCACGGCGCTGGAGTTCTGGATGGCCTTGATCGCGTTCTCAGAAACCGGCAACGAGTGCTCGCGCAGGGCTTCGAAGAACTCCGGCGACAGGCGTGCCGTCTCGTCCCAGGCGCCGCCGGGGCCGCTGGCGCTGGGGGGCTGCAGCACGGCGTTGACGATGTTGGCCCGCTCGAAGCCGTTCCGGCCGTCCTCGGCGGTCCAGCTGATGGTGAGCCGGCAGGCGGACAGGCGCCGCGCCTGATCGCGGATGGCGGCGTAGCTGCTGCCGCCGGACTTCACGCCCATGCGCTCCAGCCAATGGTGCATGGTGTTGCCCAGCCGCACTTCGGGCGAGCCGGTGCGAATCGCCTCGCTTTGCAGGTACAGCAGAATGAGCCGGGCTCGGCTGCCGAAGGGAACGCCCTGGCGCCATGGTTCGCCGTCCGGTCCGGGGATGAAACCCGGCTCGACCATCAGGCTGAAGTGACCGTTGGTCCGCTGCCACGCGTCGTTGTCGCTGGGCAGCCGACGGTGCGGCAGCGCCGTCATGGCGAATCCGGAGTAGAGGTAGGCCGGGGAACCCCGATCATTGCCCAGCAGCAGTGCCGCCAGATCGACGTATCGCCGATCGGCCGCAGCCACCATGCCGCGCGCGGCACTGTACCCATGACGGGCGATCAGATCGTGGATCTCGGCCAAGCGGTGCTTTTCCTCCGGTGTGGGCGTCAGCCTGCGCAAGCAACATTGTCTCCACCATTTGGCATGTGGTGACGCATCGCCGCGTCAGCGGCAACGGTCAAGACGTTGCGTATGGCCGGACCATCCCTGCAAGCTTTTGTGGAACACACTGGAACCCGGCGCGCTTTGCCGCAGCCGGCAGCCCTCGCCCGCATGATCACGCCGCGCTGCGTGGGCTGCAAGGACGTTCACGCTTCCGCCCGAATTTGTTCTTTGCGCACGAAAGTGTCTTGCCCCGGACCGGAACATTTGTTTCGTTGGCGCGTCACCGCATGCCAAAGATGCGGCGCATGCCGAAGAAGAAGAATCGGGCAGCCGCCGTCCGCATGAGCTTCGTTCTGAAAGCGCTGGCGGCAGCCCTTTGCTTAGCAAAGGGCGCGAGCTGTCGCATTGATCTGTCGGGATTTACCGGCGGCGCTCGGTGGACGTGATCAAGCGCCGCCGGTGTCACTCCTCCGGCACCAGGCGGAAACGGCGGCCGTGCAGGGTCAGACGGAACGGTTCCGGGGCCACCAGCGAGAAGGCCCGCAGCCGACGTTCCAACTCCTCGGGCGCGATGTCCGGCGGGATCTCGCACATGGCCTGGAGCGTCGCCCGGGTCGAACGCCGCTCGCTCCAGCGGATGGACGACGTGGGCAGCGGCGCCGTGGTGCGCAGCAGCGCCGGGCAGAGATGCATGAACAGCTTCAACGCCGCCTTGTAGGTCCGGGCGTTGAGCCAGTCGAGGTCGGCGCCGTCCTCCACGTCGAACTCGGCCACCGCGACAATTGGTCCGCTGTCGACCCGCGCGGTCATGACGTGGGCGGTCGCGCCGAAACGTCGCACCCCGTCATACAGCGCGAACGCCACCGGATAGCGGCCTGGATAGGCCGGCGGGCCGGGATGGATATTGTAGGCCGGGCTGCCGATCCGCTCAAGGGTTGCGGCCGGCACCATCACGGGGGTGAAGAACGCGATGAATCGCGTGATTTCCGCCGGCTTTGCGAAGTAGTTGCCGAGATCTTCGGCCGTGAACAGAAAGCGCACCTGCGCGCGCGGCTCGAAGTGCTCGATGATGCTGAGCAGGACGATGGAGTACTTCGGCTCCGTCAGGACAACGACGTTGGGCGCCATGGGCGGTCTCCGGGGCTGGGGACGCGACGGGTGTACGGTGCGCCGGGCCGGGCGGCAAGCGCGATGTCCGAGCTTCGGCACTTGACCATCGCCACCGGTTTGTGTCACCTCCCGCTTGGTCGCGTTTCCGAACCGTCCCACCCCGCCGGCCGCGGCGGGACGTTTCGGAAGCGGACGCATCCAATTCTTCCTCCGGTCGTCGTTCGCAATGATGCTGTTCAGATGAGCCACGGGCGCCGCATCTCCGTTGTCGGCCTCGGCTATGTCGGCCTTCCCGTCGCGGTGGCCTTCGGCCGCACCGGCCTGCCGGTGATCGCGTTCGACATCGATCCGTCGCGCATCGGGGAGCTGCAGCGCGGCTTCGACCGCACCGACGAGATCGAGCCGGCCGAGCTTGCCGAGGCCGGGCTTACCCTCGGCACCGACCCCGCACTTCTGCGGGATGCCGATTTCCACATCGTCACCGTGCCCACGCCGATCACGGCGGGCAACCGCCCCGATCTGGGGCCGCTGTTCTCGGCCACGCGTTCGGTCGGGCAGCAGCTCAAGAAGGGCGACATCGTCGTCTACGAATCGACCGTCTATCCCGGCGCCACCGAGATGGACTGCGTGCCGATCCTGGAGCGGGAATCGGGCCTGACCTTCGGGCGCGACTTCTCCGTCGGCTATTCGCCCGAGCGCATCAATCCGGGTGACCGTGAGCACCGATTCGAGACGATCACCAAGGTCGTCTCGGGCAGCGACCCGGCCACCGCCGAGATCGTCGCCCAGGTCTACGGCAGCGTCGTAAAGGCGGGCATCCACAAGGCGCCCTCCATCGCCGTCGCCGAGGCGGCGAAGGTAATCGAGAACACCCAGCGCGACCTCAACATCGCGCTGATGAACGAGCTGGCGCTGATCTTCGACCGCCTGGGCATCGACACGCACGATGTGCTGGCCGCCGCCGGGACCAAATGGAACTTCCTGAAGTTCGTGCCCGGCCTCGTCGGCGGCCACTGCATCGGCGTCGACCCCTATTACCTGACGCACCGTGCCGAGCAGGTCGGCTACCACCCGGACGTCATCCTCGCCGGCCGCCGCATCAACGACGCGATGGGCGAGCACGTCGCCCGCGACATCGTGAAGCGGCTGCTGCGCAGCGGCCGTCGGGCGAACGAACTGTGCGTCACCGTGCTCGGCCTGACCTTCAAGGAGGACGTGCCGGACATCCGCAACACGCGGGTGACCGACATTGTCACCGAGTTGAAGGAGTTCGGTATCGCCGTGCAGGTGCACGATCCGCTGGCCGACCCGGCGCAGACCGAACACGAGTACGGGCTGACCCTGACCACGCTGGACGCGCTGCGGCCGGCCGACGCCGTCGTGCTGGCCGTGCCTCATAAGGCCTACCAGCCGCTGTCGTGGGATTTCGTCACCAGCCTGCTCAAGCACGGCCGCGGCGTGGTGTTCGACGTGAAGGGCCGCCTCGACCGCGCCGCCGTGCCCGACGGCGTGACCCTGCGCCGGCTTTAACCCCGACGCGCCCCACCCGCCAGTTCGGGCGTGCGGCGGAGCAGGTCGGCGGTCAGCGACTCGTGCCGGGCGAACAGCCCTTCGTACCACGTCCACTGCGCGTCGGCGTGCGGGGCCAGCATGCGGTGTTCGGCCACGTGCGCGTACGCCGCGTCGGCCAGGGCGGCGCGCAACGCCGGCTCGTCGACGAGGCGCAGCAACTGGCGCTCGAACTCCTCAGTGTCATGGAACAGCAGGCCGGTGCGCCCGGCGTCGAGGCTGGAGGCGTAAACGACCGGGCTGGCCAGCACCGCCACGCCTTCGGCGGCGCATTCCAGAAACTTCAGGTCGGACTTGGCCCGGTTGAACTCGGTGTCGGCCAGCGGCAGCACGGCGACATCGGCGTCGGCCAGGGTCCGCCGGTAGACATCGTAGGGGCACAGCGGCCGGAAGGTCTTGCGCGCGGTGGCGAGCCCCTGGAAGAACGCCTCGTCGTGGATGACGTCGACCCGCACGTACGGCCGCGCCGCCAGCACGCGGTTGAGTGCCGGCAGGATCGCCTGGGCGTCAGCGGTGCGATTCAAGGCACCGAAGAACAGCACCGCCTCCCCGCGCGTGGGCGCCGGACGGCGCGGCGGCAGCGCCGCGAGCTGGTTGGGAAACACCGCCACGTTGGGGTTTAAGCGGCGCACGAAATCGGCGATCGGCGGGGTGGAGACCTGCACCGCGTGCACCGCGCGGAAGCCGACGAAGCCGTTTTCGGCATATCCCGCGTGCTCCGGCCAGTCGTCCAGTTCGTGGACGATCAGGTAGCCGTGCTGGAGCAGCCCGCGCAGCAGCGCCGCATCGGCGGGCCAGCGTATGATCGGGCGTTGCCAGACGAAGATCCGCCGCTCCTCCGGCCGGTGCCGCGACAACCGGATCGGCCCGTCGTCCAGGTGGAGGCGCACGCCCGGCCGCTGGCCAATCAGGCCCAGCGGCTCCTCCATGCGGACCACGTTGCAGCCGCCCACCGGCTTGCGCATGCGGCCGAAGATGAAGGTCGGCGTCTCAGGCATTGCCGAGCAGGGCGGCGGCCGGCGACGGGCCGGTCTGCGCGGTGATGCGCTCGTAGAACGCCTCGTACTGCGCGGCGACGATGGACAGGGAGAAGTGCCGCTCGATCCGCCGCCGGGCGTCGGCTCCCAACGCCGCGCGGCCCTCGGGTCCCAGCTTCATCATCTGCTGCCAGGCGACGGCCAGCGCGACGGGATCGCGCGGGGCCACGATGGTGCCGGTGTCGCCGACGATCGCCGCGGCGTCGCCCGCGTCGGTGCTGACGCACGGCACGCCGCAGGCCATCGCCTCGCCCAGCACGTTGGGGAAGCCCTCGCCGAAGGCCGACGACAAGGTGACGAGGTCAAGCGCCGGCAGGATGCGCTCGATGTCGCGCCGCTCGCCCAGCAGCAGGACGCGGTCGTCCAGGTTGCATGCGGCAATCAGCCGGCGGATGCGCGGGTTCTGCGCCTGAAGGCCGGAGCCCATCAGGACGTAGCGCGCGTTCGGGTGTTTGGCGGCGAAATCGGTCGCGGCAGCCAGGAAGGTGCAATGGTCCTTCATCGGGTCCAGGCGCGCCGGCAGGCCGATAAGGAAGGCATCGTCCGACAGCCCGTGTTCCCGCAGGAAACGCCCGCGCGCCTCCCGATCCGGGTGGAAGCGGGCCACGTCGAAGCCGTTGGGGATGAGCTGCCACGCCCGCGGCCGGTAGCCGTAACGCTCGTGCACCGTGCGCCCGGCGCCGGAGTTGGCGATCACCGCGTCGGGCATGCCCGACAGACGCGCCAGCAGCAGCGGCAGATGGCGCGACAGCCAACGGTAGTCGGGCCGGTTCATGTCGGAGCAGCGCAGGTTCCACACGACCCGCGGCACCCCGGCCAGGCGCCCGGCCACCGCCCCCATCAGGTCGGCGTGGTACAGCCACGTCTGCAGGACGTCCGGCTTTTCCTCGCGCAGGACCTGGAGGAGGCGCGTCAGGCCGCGCGGATCGGCCACGCCCCGGCGCATCTGCAGCGACAGGATGGGCACGCCGCTCTTCGACAGCTCGGTCGCGATGCTGCCGCCGTCGGTCATCGAGATAACGATGTTGCGGAAGCGCGTGGAATCCATGGAGCCGACCAGCTTGGCCAGCATGGTCTCCGCCCCTCCGGTCTGCAACCCGGTGATGAGGTGCGCGATGGTGATCACGGCGGAGTGCCTGACATCACGCCACGGAAACCGGGGCGGCGGTCAGTTCCGCCACCACGTCCGCCAGCGCATCGCGCCACGGGCGCAGCCGCACGCCGAACGTCCGCTCCGCCTTCGCGCAGTCGAGGACCGAGTTGGCCGGACGGCGCGCCGGCGTGGGGTAGTCGGCGGTGGCGATGGCGTGCACGGCGGGGCGGCGGCCGAGCGCCGGGGCGGCCAGATCGAACACCGCCTCGGCCAAGCCGTGCCACGTGGTCTCGCCGGAACCGGCGAGGTGGTAGGTGCCCCAGGCGTCCTCGCGGCGATCGAGGAGGATCTGGCGGGCGATCGCGACGATGCCGCGCGCCATCTCGCCGGCCGACGTCGGGCAGCCGCGCTGGTCGGCGACGACGCGCAGCTCGTCCCGTTCAGCGCCCAGGCGCAGCATGGTCTTGACGAAATTGTGACCGAACGGGCTGTAGACCCAGGCGGTGCGCAGGATGACGTGACGCGGGTTGGCGGCGCGCACGGCGCGCTCCCCCGCCTCCTTGCTGGTGCCGTAGACGCCCAGCGGGCACACCGGGTCATCTTCCACGTAAGCACCATCCTTGCTGCCGTCGAAGACGTAGTCGGTGGAGATGTGGACCAGCGGCACTCCCTGCGCCGCCGTCGCCTCGGCCAGCCAGCCGGGACCGTCGGCGTTGATGGCGTGCGCCGCCTCCGGCTCCGCCTCTGCGCGGTCGACCGCCGTGTAGGCGGCGGCGTTGACCACCAGCGCCGGCCGCTCGCGTGCCACCGCTTCCATCACCGCGTCGCGATGGGCGATGTCCAGCGCAGGGCGCCCGGCGGTGCGCAGGACGAAGCCGGACGGCAGGGCGGCGCGCTCCAGTTCGCGGGCGATCTGCCCCTGGGCGCCGATGACGAGGATGCGGGTCGCGGTGTCGGTGAGGGTCACGGTCCAGCCGGGAAGCCATATGAAAACGGCTCGCACTCTATACCAGAGGTCATGGCGGTTCCATCAAAACCCTGGCGAAAGCGGGCCATCACCCGCGACAACGGACGGGCGTTGCGGCGGCAGGGCCGAAGCGCTTAAGACATCACCGTGACTGAGCGCGCTACGGCGGCCTGCCGGAGGCGGTCAGACCCGACGGTCTGCTGGTGAGCGCGCACGCCCTGCTGGACGACGGGATGCCCACCCTCGACCGGCTGTGCGGCGACGGCGCGGCGCACGCCACGCTTTCCGCCACCGCGCTCGGCCACGCGGCGCGTCCGGAGATCGCCCCGGAACGCCTGCTGCTGGCCTGATACGGCCGACGCCTGAAGGCGTCGTCCGTTTCACCCTCTCAATCAATGCTATCGCATTGATCCGTCGGGCTTTACCGGCGGCGCTCAATGGAAGCCATCATGCGCCGCCGGCATGACAATTTTAGGCCATCAGAGGGGCAGGATCGCTGGCACCACGCGGTCCAGAAGAGCACGCTCCCTCGGCCGCGCCGGCTTCACCGCGACCAGGGTTGCCCGCATGACCTTCGCGACGTTTCGATTGTACTCGATCATCTCGCGAATTCGTTCCGGCGCGTGCCGCTTGAGCAGCTCCTGCCTGACCAGCAGCTCACAGCTCTCGACACGCCAGTCTCCCCTGTAGCCGTAGTCGAAGCCGTAATACTTCGGCTGGGAAAAGTACTGGAAGCTCTGGGGGAAATAGGCCCGCCGGTGGGTCGGGTCGACCCAGGCGTCGTCGTGACCACCGTGCGGCACCTCGATGAACAGCCGGCACCCGTGCCGGGACACCCGGTACAGTTCCGCCATCACGGCCAGCGGTTCGTTGAGGTGTTCGAGCACATGCGCCATCCGAATGGACTCGAACCGGTCGTCCGCGAACGGCAAGGGCGTGTGCCGGCAACTGTCCAGGTCGAAAGCGACGTCGACGCCGGGGCCTTCGACCAGATCGAGATTGATGTGGTCCGGCAGAATGGTGCCGCCGCAGCCGAGATGGAGTTTCGTCAGGTCATGGTTCATTGGACGGCCTCGGCTGCGTGTGCGCGAAGAATGCTCTGGACCCTGTTGTCGATCGTATGTTCGGCGCAGGTGCGGCGGTGCCCCTCGCGGGCCACCTCGAACAGCGCCTGACGATCGGCCAGGATGGCGGCGATCCGGTCCTTGATGCCGTCAAGGTTCTCCGGGTCGTACAGGAATATGCCCTGCCCCTCCCCGAACCTTTCCTCGAGAAACGCGTTGCGCTCGGAGAGCACGGCCGCTCCCCGGTATTGGGCGTTGAACAGGCGCTCCGTCGCGCCATACCGGTAGATCGGCAGGTTGTTGAGGATCAGCTTGGCCTGCTTCATGGCGACCAGCCCGGTCAGGAAGTCGCTCGGGCTCAGCTTCGTCACCGGGCCGACGTATTTCTCGACGGTGGCGGTGTCGTTGGAAACGACGGCGATGCGCAGGCCGCGCAGCCTCTTGAACAACTCCAGCCGATTCAGAGCGCGGACCAGGAAATCGACCTGAAGCAGAATCCGCCGGAACACGTCGAAGCGCCGCTTGGACAGTTCGATGCCCATCTCCCGCTCCAGATCGAACGCGATGGTGGACACCGTGTCGCGCGGCCTGGAATAGATCCCTTCCAGCAAGCGATGCGAGAAGGTCCGCAGAGGTTCGCTGAGCCCATCGATGCTGCGCCTGGTCTTCTCGACCTCCTCCTCACGGATGCTGCCGATGAAGACGAAATCCAGCGGACGGTGCTCTTCCCAGCGGCTGCGACTCTCGGTTTGAGCGCCCACATCGGCGTCGAAGCGGGTCGCCCAGTGCGGAAGGTGCATGGCCGGATGCTGCGCGCCAAAATAGAATGCGGCGTTCTCGACCCCGTCGCGATCCGCACACAGCCAATGCTGGTCGGGATACCGGGAATAAACGCGGTCGAGCATCACATAAGGATTGTCTTGCTGCCACGTCAGCACCTTGCCTCCCCAGGGAAGCTTGGCCGACTCATGGGTGAAGTTCATCAGCAGCGTGAAGGCTATGTGATGGTCTTCTTCAATGTCTTTGTAAAACCCCGGAACCTTGGCGAGCGGGGCGTAAAATGCCGAGATGCCGGCCGCGCGAAAACCACTAAGAAAATCACTGGCAATGATGTGAGGAAATCCAAATGACCAATTCTTTATCGCGACAATAACCGCCGTCTTTTTACCCATGCCAGCACACTCTCGGAGGTGAAAGGCCGCAAGACACCGCGGTTTAAGCAGCGGCTGCAGGAAAAGTCAAGACAGGCGGTCCGTCCCGCCATACGCTGGAAGGTCGGACCGTGGAGGCCCTGGCGCCGCCGAAGGCGGCCTCCTACAGCGTCAGGAAGCGCGCCAGGATCCGCAACCCGACCGGGCCACTGCGTTCGGGATGGAACTGCGTGCCGACGATGTTGTCGCGGCGCACCGCGGCGGTGACCGCGTGGCCATCGTAGTCGTAGACGGCGATACGGTGCGCCGGATCCGTCGGCTTCGCCTCGAAGGAGTGCACGAAATACACGAATTCGCCCGGGTCGATCCCGTCGAGCGCCGAGCCCGACCAGTCCGCCCCGTCCGGCCGAAGCAGCGGAGCCCAGCCGATGTGCGGCAGCCGGTGCGGCGCGCCGTCGGCCGTCGTGGGTGGGATGCCGACCACCCGGCCGGGGATCAGTCCCAGTCCCTCATGCTCGCCGAACTCCTCACCGACGTCGAAGAGCATCTGCATGCCCACACAGATGCCCAGGAACGGGCGGCCGGTTTCGGCGTAGGCCCGCACGGCGTCGAACATGCCGCGCTTTCGCAGGCCCGCGACGCAGTCGCCGAAGGCGCCGACGCCAGGCACCACGAGGCGCTCGATCTCGCCGGGCCTGGGCGGCGTGTCGACCAGCCGCACCTCGGCGCCGACATGCTCCAGCGCCCGGCAGACGCTGTACAGGTTGCCGAGGCCGTAGTCGAAGACGGTGACCGTCTTGCTGCTCATGGACAATGCTCCACTCAGGACCGGCGGACGGCGAGGCCGCGCTCGTGCGCCGCGCCGCGGACATCGGCCAGGCTCATGCGCCCATGGTGCAGGACGTCGGCCATGGCGACGGCGTCGGCGCGGCCCTGGCGCACGACATCGACCATGTGGTCCACCGTACCCATGCCACCGGATGCGATGACCGGGATGGAGACGGCGTCGGCCACGGCGCGCGTCAACGCCACGTCGTAGCCCTTGCGTGTGCCCTCCTGGTCCACCGAGGTCACCAGGATCTCGCCCGCCCCCAACGCCTGCCCGCGCCGCGCCCATTCCACGGCGTCCAGGCCGGTGTGTTCGCGGCCGTTGTCGGTGTAGGCTTCCCAGCCGCCCTTGCCGTTGCGCTTGGCCTCGATGGACAGCACGACCGCCTGGCTGCCGAACTGCCGGGCGATCTCGGTCAGCAGCTCCGGTCGGCCTACGGCGGCGGTGTTGATCGCCACCTTGTCGGCACCGGCGCGCAGCAGCGTGCGCGCGTCCTCGACCGAGCGGATGCCGCCGCCCACCGTGATCGGCACGAACACGTCGCGCGCCGTCGCCCGCACGATGTCGACGAGGTTGTTGCGCCCGTACAGGCTGGCGACGATGTCGATGTACAGCAGCTCGTCCGCCCCCGCCTCGTAGTACTTGCGGGCATAGGCCTGCGGATCGCCGATGACCCGCAGGCCCTCCAGGTGGATGCCCTTGATGAGGTTCGGGGCCTTGATGTCGAGCCGCGGGATGAGTCGGACAGTGGGCACTGTGTTTCCTACCCCTTAGAAGCCGGGCTCGTTGCTGCCCTGCCAGACCGTCCGGCGCAGGCTCCAGTCTTTGCCGTCCCACTGCCAGAGGTGCGGCGAGCGGAAGCGGTCAGCGAGGTGCAGGAAGTATTCCTTGTCCATGACCGGCTGCTCGAAGTTCTTCGAGGCGACCGGGAACTCCTCCGGTGTGATGCTCATGAACTTGAAGTTGTCGTCCTCGAAGCGGGCCGGGTACTCGCCATCGAACCGGCGCACCAGGGCCACGCCCTCGTCCCGGTTGATGTCGCGCGAGCGGATCTCCTGCGCGGCGTCGTAGGTGGCCCGGCCGATGCCGAACTTGATCCAGGTGGTGTAGTAGTGGAGGTCGTCAATCCGGTCGTCGATGCTGTTGTACTTGCTGTACGTGCCCGGCGTGCGCTCCGGCGAGGCCTGGAAGCCGCCGTGCTCGACCGCATAGTAGTAGCAGCTCTGCGGATGCCACTTCAGGTAATAGCCGAGGTAGTGGACCTCTGCCTTCAGCTTCTCCAACTCATCCGGATCGGCCGGCATGTAGGGGATGAAGTCCTGGTCCTCCAGACCGAAATCCTCCTTCAGCTCCTTCAGCGTGGTGCCGGCGAGGTGGATCTCGTCACGGTTCGTGGTGGCGTAGTAGGCCGAGCTGCGCAGGGCCGACACCGCGTCCTCGATCGGGTTGCCGTACTCCGCCTCGTTCTCGCCATAGAAGATCAGGCTGATGCCGAAGCGCGCCGCCATCTTGGGCGCCAGCTGCTTCTGACCGAGGATGAAGGGCTGGAACGGGTGGTAGAGCTTCTCCACCGCCAGACGGGTCAGCAGCCGGTGCACACGCCCGTTCGGCGTGCACAGATAGTTGTCGAACCCCGCGTGGATCCATGCCTCGAAGTTCTTCCAGCCCCATTCCGTATAGATGTGCGGCGCCCACGTCACGGTCAGCGGGTGCATGCCGTACTTGTACTTCAGGATGTGCGCCGCGTAGAAGCTGTCCTTACCGCCCGAGCCGGGGACAAGGCAGTCGTACTTGCCGTCCTTGCTGCGATGGCGATCGCACAGTTCGCGCAATTCGGCCTCGCGGGCATCCCAGTCGATGTTGCCGTGCTTGCGCTCGGCCAACCGGCAGGCGTCGCACACGCCCTCGTCGTCAAAGTTGATCGTCTTCTTGAGGCTCTGCTCGGTGTGCTTGAACTCCACCGCCGAGTTGGGGCGCTGGTTGGAGATCACGCACTTCGCGCAGAACCGGATCTCTTTCGGCAGGCCGTACTTCGGAGCGAAGTCCGTGGCGTCGGGCGCGAAGGGAGCGAGGTCGATCGGCTTGTGACGAGGGAACTTGAACATCGAACCGTCCTGCGATTTGCGTCAGCGTGCGTTTACCACGCCGTGAGGCCACCATCCACGATGATGTTTTGCCCGGTGACGTAGCTGGACGCATCCGACGCCAGCCACACCAGGGCGCCGACCATCTCGCGCGCCTCGGCCATGCGGCCCATGGGGATCCGGGCACCATAGCGCTGCTTGAAGGTGTCGTTCTGGCCGCTCTCCACGCCGCCGGGGGTCAGCGTGTTGACGCGCACGCCCTTGGCTCCCCAGTAGGTGGCGAGGTACTTGGTCAGGCCGACCACGCCGGCCTTCGAGGCGCTGTACACCGCCGGGGTGTTGATGGCGAGGCCCATATACTCCGAGCCCTCGTAGATCCGCTGGTCTGGACCGACGACGCCGTAGATGGAGGCGGTCTGGATGATGCTGCCACCGCCGCAGGCCGCCATGTGGGCGCCGACCGTGCGGGCGACCAGAAACAGGCCATCCAGGTTGACCGCCATCACCTCCCGCCAGGTGTCGAGGGAGAAGCTCTCGATCGGCTCGAAGAAGGCATTCAGGCTGGAGGACTTGCTCGCGGCGTTGTTGTGCAGCACATCGATGCGGCCGAACATTGCGATGGCGCGCTCGACCATGGCCTCCACCTGCTCGGGCCGCGAGATGTCGCAGGCGATGCCGATCGCCTCGACGCCGAACTGGCCGGCCACCTCCCCCGCCAGCGCCGTCGCGGCCCCCTGGTCGAGGTCGACCACGACGAGCCGCGCGCCGTGCGACGCCAGGCCGGAGCAGAAATGCCGGCCTAGGATGCCGCACGCACCGGTGACGACCGCCGTCTTGCCGGTGAGGTCGAACAGGTTGCGGTAATCGGGAAGCGGGGTCATGCCGCAGTCTCCGCGCGCTTGCGCATCAGAAGTTCAACGATGTCGAAGTCCAGCGGTTCGTCGATGTCCACCGAGCGCTCCGGCGGCATGACGAACAGCCGCGTTGTGCCGTCGAAGATCGCCGGCGCGGCGATGAAGGGGTCGCGCCGCCACACGTAGATCGACGCGTTCATGTCGAAGCAGGCGGGCGCGTCCTGGCGCCGCTCCACCGGGTGCGGCAGCGTCTTGGACAGGCGCACGATGCCGCCCGCATCCAGTTCCACCAGATTGAAGTAGGGCGAGCGGCGGGCCGGGGCGGCGGTGATGACGCAGTTGGCGTCCGTCGTCTCCAGCAGGTCGACCGCACCACGGATGTCCTCGGGCAGGCGCAGCGGCGAGGTGGCGTCGAGGTCGACCAGCGTTTCGAACGGCTCGCCGAAGCCCCCTTCCGCCGCCAGAACGGCATGGCGGATGGCCGGCAGCTTGCCGGCGGTGTCGGTCGCCATCTCGGCTGGCCGTTCAATGGTCTGGTCGGCGCCGTGCGCCCTGGCGACATCGAGGATGGCCGCGTCGTCGCTGCTCACCGCGATCCAGGCGAACAGGCCGGACGCCCGCGCCTGTTCGATGGAATGCGCCAAAAGCGGCTTGCCGGCCAGCGGCCTGATATTCTTGCCAGGCACGCCCTTGGAACCGCCGCGCGCGCAGATGGTGCAAAGCCGTTTCACGATGCGCTCCTCCCAACCCAGACGCCGTCCCGCGCCGCCCGCTCCGCCGCCGCCACGAGCCCCACGGTGCGCAAGGCCGACGCCATGTCGCACAGGTCGCCGCGCGGCCCTTCCAACATCGCCGCGTGCATCGCGCGGAACGCCTGGTCGCGGTCGACGACGACCGTCTCGGGCTCGTCGCGGTCGCGGCGCAGGGTGCCGGCGATGAAGTCCAGCGCGAAGGTGTGGGCGGCAGTGTTCAGCACGATCTCGCGGCGCGTGCGACGGTCGAGGTAATTGAGATGGACGGTGGCGGCGCGGCAGCGCTCGTGTTCGACCAGCAGGGCGAAGCAGTCGTCGCTGTCGATGCCCAGTTCACCCCAGGTGCCGCCGAGCGCGGCGACGCGCGTCCATGGTCCCAGCAGCCAGTCGGCGCAGTCGAGTTCGTGGCTGAGGTCGCGCAGGGCCCCGCCGCCCAGGTCGGCCTTGGCCGAATAGGTGTCGCGGTGGTCGCGCCCGGGGCGCCACTCCGGCAGGTATTGGCCGACATAGATCTGCGCCGACAGCACCGGCGCGCCGGCGAGCAGGCGGTGCAGGCGCTGCATCAGGGGATGGAAGCGCAGCTGGTAGGCGCAGGCCAGCGCCGCGAAGCGATGGTCAGGCACCGACGCCGGTGCGGCGAACAGCGGCTTCTCGACCAGCACGAGCCCGGCGAAGTCCAGTTCGGCGAGGGCCGCCAGGACACGGCCGTGGTCCACGGTTTCCGTGGCGACCACGACGTAGTCGGGTGCGCCCGCGGCGAAGGCGGTGGCCAGATCCGGGAAGGCCCGCTCACCGCCGCGCCGGCTCACGGCGGCGACCGCATGCCCCATCTCCTCCAACACGCGGGCGTGGCGTTGGCCGATCGACCCCTGTCCGACGACGAGGCTGCGGGCCGTCATGGCGCCGCGCGCGTCGACGCGCTGAAGATGGTGTCGAACTCGTCCTCGGCGCGGGCAAGGTCGCGCGGGTTGCCGATGTCCAGCCAGTATTCGCGGATCGGAAAGGCCGCGACGTCGTGGCCCAGCCCGATCAGCGTCTCGAACAGCGTCGGCATGTCGAAGAAGGAACCGGACGGGATATGGTCGAGCGCCGCCGGGTCGAGGACGTAGATGCCGGCGTTGATGAAGGCCCGGTGCTCGGGCTTCTCGGTGATGCGCACCAGACGGTGCCCGTCCACCTCGACAACGCCGTAGGGGATCTGCACGGCGTGCTCGTGGACGGCCATTGTCGCCTTGACCGCGGAATCCTGGTGGAACTGCAGGAGCTGGGCGAAATTGATCGAGGTGAGGATGTCGCCGTTCATGACGATGAACGGGGCGTCCGGCCGCTCCGGCAGCAGCGTTAGGCTGCCGGCGGTGCCCATGCGCTGGCGCTCGTCAACGTACTCGATCTCCACGCCCCACTTCTGCCCGCTGCCGAAATACTCGCGGATCATGTCGCCGCGGTAATTGAGCGAGATCGTGAAGCGATGGAAACCCTGCTCGACGAAGTTTTCGACGATCGTTTCCAGCAGCGGCTTGCCGCCGACGGCGATCATCGGCTTGGGCGTCTTTTCGGTGAGCGGATAGAGGCGCTGGCCGAGGCCGCCCGCCATCAGCACCACGCGGTTGGAGCGCTGCGGCTTCTGCAGCAACTGGTCGAGCGTGTGGATGCCGACCACCCGCCCCTCCTCGTCCACCAGCGGCAGCTGGTGGATCTCGAAGGTGCGCATGTGGCGCAGCAGCTCGGTATCGCGGGTGCCCACCAGGGCCTTGTGCGGCGAGCACGACATCACCTCGGTCACCGTCGAAGTGAGCGGCAGGCCGCGCAGGATGGCGCGGCGCACGTCACCGTCGGTAACGGTGCCGATCAGACGCTGCTCGGTGTCGGTGACCAGGGCGATCTGCAGGCTGCCGCTGTCGATGCAGCGCAGTGCGTCGAGAATGCTGGCCGTGGCCGGGATCAACACGGAGGAGACGTCGGTCATGGAGCTCGGCAATCCGCCACGGGGGCGCCGACGGCGCCCTCAATCTTTCGGGCGACCTAATTAGCAGGAGGGCGGCGGCGATGCCAATGACCTTTGCAGGGGCCTCACCTCAGTCCAGTGGTTCATCCGCCGCATAGGAACGGGGGCTGGCGCGGCCGACGACATCCCAATAGTCCATCGGGGAGCGGCCGTTCCCCGGCCGTTTCGCCGTCATGGCGTCCGGCGCGATCACCTCGCCCGCGGCGATGGGGCGTGTCGTCACCAAGCTCTTGCGGGCGATGGGTATGTTGGCGCGTTCCGACGGGCGCGCCACCTTCACCCCGTCGCCCAGCGCCCGCTCCACCGCCCGGATGGCGGCCACCATGGCGGCCAGTTCTGCCGGCTCCAGCGATGCCTTGTGGTCGGGGCCGGGAAGGGTGCGGTCGAGCGTGAAGTGCTTCTCGATGACGCAGGCGCCGCGCGCCACGGCCGCCACCGGCATCATGATGCCCTCGGTGTGGTCGGAAAAGCCGACGGGCAGACCGAAGGCGGCGCGCAACGTGTCCATGGCGCGCAGGTTGGCGTCTTCCGGTGGCGAGGGGTATTCCGTCGTGCAGTGCAGCAGCGTCACCATGTCCGCGAGGCGACGGCGGGCGGCCGAGTCGTTCCAGGCCGCCGCGAAGGCGGCGCGCCCCGGGGCGGCGTCGGCCGGGGCCGTATAGCCGAAGGCGAGCAGAGCCAGTGACGCCTCCACCTCGCCCAGCGTCGCCATGCCGGTGGACAGCACCAGCGGCAGGCCCGTGCGCGCGGCACGCAGCAGCAGCGGCCCATTGGTCAACTCGCCGGAGCCGAGCTTGAGGCGGTCCACACCGATGTCGCGGGCCAGGAAGTCCAGGCTGTCCTCGTCGAACGGGCTGGACAGGAAGGCAATGCCGCGCGCCGCGCACCGGGCGGCGACCGCGCGGTGCGCGGCGTCGTCCAGTTCCAGCGCCTTGAGCATGGCAAGCTGGTCGTCGCCCTCCGCCCCGTTGGCTGTCTGGTAGTTGGCCTTCGGCGCGCCGCGGCGCGCCAGCTTCTCGGCGCGGAAGGTCTGGAACTTGACGGCATCGGCCCCGGCGTCCGCCGCGGCGTCGACGAGCGCCAGCGCCCGCCCGGCGGAGCCGTTGTGGTTCACGCCGGCCTCGGCGATGACGAAGACGCTCATGTTCCCCTCCTACTCCCGGCACCGGGCGGGCACGCCACGGGCGGTGGCGCCGTCGGGCACGTCGGCCGTGGCGACCGCGCCGCCGGCCAGCACGGCGCGCGCGCCGATGCGCACGCCCGGCAGCACGGTGGCCCCCGCGCCGACCAACGCCCCTTCCCCCACGATCACCCCGCCGCACAGCGTGGCGCCAGGGGCAATGTGGGCGTACGCACCGACGTCCGTGTCGTGATCGATCCCGGCGCGCGTGTTGACAATGGCGTTGGCGCCGATGCGGCAGCCCGGCTGTAGCACGGCGCCGGCGAAGACCTGCGCGCCCTCCTCCAGCGCCACGTCCGGCGCTATCACGGTGGAGGGATGGACCAGGGTGGCGAACCGGTAGCCGCGCGTCCGGAAGCTGTCGAACAGCCGCCGGCGCAACCCGTCGGGTCCCTGCGCGCGCACCGCGCCGGTGCCGTTGATCAGCACGACATCGGCCGGGTTGAAACCCGCGACCGCCTCGTCCCCGCCCAGCCAGGGCAGCCCGCCCCACGCCGGGGCGTCCGGAGCGACGATCCCCACGATGGTCAGCCCCATGGCGCGCGCCACGTCGGCGGCGACGCGGGCATGCCCGCCGCCGCCCAGCAGCAGCGCGCGTTCAACCTTGCCGGCCATCACGGACGCCATCGTGGAAGCCCTTGCCCACGAGCGCGGACAGATTGGTGCCGTGGTCCACCAGATCGGCGAGCACGTCGCGGATGCGTTGCGCGCTGTGCCCGTCCCCGTAGGGATTCACCGTCGGCCGGCGGCCACGCGCGAACGCCTGGGCGATGGCGGCGGTGACGGCCCCGCGTTCGGCAGGGCAGTCGATGACCGATTCGGCCTTCAGACGGCCAGTCTGCCGGTCGCCGATGTTGACGGTCGGCGTGCCGAAACTGGGTGCCTCATAGAGTCCGCTGGACGAGTTGCCGGCCACGACGTCGACAATGGCGAGCGCGCTGAGATAATTGCGCGTGCCCAGGGAGGTCCGGGCGATGGCGTTGGGGTGGGCGGCGACGAAGCCTTCGATCCGCGCGATCAGCGCCCGCCCCTCGGTGTCGGCGTTGGGCAGCGTGAAGATCAGCCCGACGTCCGGGCCGAGCCCGTCGAGCGCCGACAGCACTTCGTCCATCTGCTGCGCCGAGGACGTCAGGTCCAGCGTGACGGGGTGAAAGGTCACCAGCACGTTGCGCGGCTTCAGCGCGAAACCCAGCGCCGCCTCCAGCCCGGCGCGGTCGAGCCGCTCGGTGCGGTGCAGGTGGTCGAGCCCCGGGCTGCCGACGGTGAACACGCGCTCCGGCGGTTCGCCCATACGGATCAGGCGGGCACGCGCCACCTCGTTGGAGGTGAAGTGAAGCGCCGCCATCTTGGAAATGCCGTGCCGAAGTCCGTCGTCGAACGCCCCCTCGGTTACGTCGCCACCGAACAGGTGGACGATGGGAATGCGCAGGATGAAAGCGGTCTGCGCCGCGGCGAACATCTCGAAGCGGTCGCCCAGCACCATGACGAGATCCGGGCGCCCCCCTTCCCCCGCCTGACCCCAGCGTTCGGCGAAGCCCAACACGCCGAGCGCCATCGCCTTCGCCACGCCCACGCCGGTGTCGGAGGAAAGGAGCGTTTCCACCCGCGCGCTCACCGGCAAACCGGCGGCCTCCACGTCGCGCACGGTCAGGCCGAACTCGGGCGACAGGTGCATGCCGGTGACCGCCACCTCGACGGCGAAGCGGCTGTCCTCGTTCAACTCGTGCAGCACCCAGCGGTACAAGCCGAAGTCGGCTCGGCTGCCGGTGACCGCACAGATGCGAACCGGCGCCGTCACACCTCCTCCGGAGTCACGGCGACGCCGCTGGGCAGGCAGACCATGCGGTCGGCGAGGTCCTCGGCCACCGGCAGCGGGGCGCGCGGGCAGGACTCATACATCGGCTGGCGGTGCATCAGGCCCCAGGCCGGGCGGGTCAGCAGGCCGACGGCGTGCGTCGCCGCCAGCAGGGCGTCGCGCGCCGCCACGTCGGGCACCAGCACGGCGTTCAGCCAGTAGATGCTGTGCGTCCCCACCGGTTCGGCAATGAACTCGACGCCGGGCAGGCCGGCGAGGCCGGCGCGGTAGTGCTCGGCCAGCCGCCGCTTGGCCGCGATGAAGCCGTCGAGCTGTTCCAGTTGGGCGACGCCGAGGGCGGCGTTGAGGTTGGGCAGGCGGTAGTTGTAGCCCACCTGGTCGTGCTCGAAGCCCCAGGCATGCGGCAGCTTGGCCGTGGTGGTCAGGTGCTTGGCCCGTTTGGCGAGGTCCGGGTCGGTGGTGATGAGGGCCCCGCCGCCGCCGGTGGTGATGATCTTGTTGCCGTTGAAGCTGAGCGCCCCGATACGGCCCAGGCTGCCGCAGGCCCGGCCATGGTAGCGGCTGCCGAGCGCCTCGGCCGCATCCTCCACCACGGCGATGGACCAGCGTTCGGCGACCGCGGCCAGCGCGTCCATGTCCACCGGATGGCCAAACACGTGCATCGGCACCACGGCGGCGATGCGCCGCCCCGTCCGCCGGTTCACGCACGCGCCGTCCCGCACCATTGCGGTTTGCTCCAGCCATGTGTCGAGCGCCGCTGGATCGATACCGAGCGTGGCGCGCCCGGCATCCACGAAATGCGGAACAGAGCCGCAGAATGAGACGGCGTTGGCGGTGGCGATGAAGGTCAGCGCCGGCACCAGCACCTCGTCGTCGCGCCGTACGCCGGCCAACTGGAGCGCCACGTGCAGCGCCGCCGTGCCGTTCACCACGGCCACCGCGTGCGCGCCCAGGCGCTCCGACAGGATGCGTTCGAAACGGTCGACATAAGCGCCCACGGACGACACCCAGCCGGTGTCGATGCAATCCTTGACGTATTCCCACTCGCGGCCGGCGAAGCGCGGCTCGTGCAGCGCGAGCGGCCGCGCCTGCGGGAGCAGGCCGGTCAGTGCCGTGACGAAAGCGGAGGGATCGAAGGATGCCATGACGCTGGCGGAGCCCCGTTTGTGTGGTGTTTGACTGCGTCTAGACCTGATAGCCCTGAGGGTAGCGCGCGAGGTTCGCCGGATCGGAGAACCACGCGATGGTCCGCTCCAGCCCGCGCCGGAAGCCGTCCCGGCCGCCGAAGGCCGGGCGCCAGCTCATCAGCCGCTCGGCCTTGGAGACGTCGGCGAACAGCCGCTCCACCTCGCTGGCCGCCGGGCGCAGGCGGGCGTCGTCGCAGTCGATCGTCAGGTCGCGGCCCATCAGCGCGCCGATCATGCGGGCGGTGTCGCCGATCGACACCTCGAAGTTGCTGCCGACGTTGGTCACCTCGCCGACCGTGGCGTCGCACTCGGCCACGGCGATGAAGCCGGCGGCGGTGTCGGTGACGAAGGAGAAGTCGCGCGTCGGGTGGACCGCGCCCAGGCGGATCGTTTCGGCGCCGCGGGCAACCTGGGTGATGATGGTCGGGATCACGGCGCGCGTCGACTGGCGGGGGCCGTAGGTGTTGAACGGGCGGATCACCGCCACCGGCGTGCCGAACGACTTCTGGAACGACAGCGCCAGATGGTCCGCCGCCGCCTTCGACGCGGCGTAGGGCGACTGCGCCTGGATCGGATGCTCCTCGTCGATGGGCACGCGCCGGGCGGTGCCGTAGACCTCGCTGGTCGAGGTGTGGACGACCTTGGCAACGTCGAAGGCGCGCGCCGCCTCCAGCACGTTGAGCGTGCCGGTCACGTTGGTGTCGACATAGCTCTGCGGCGCCACATAGGAATAGGGAATGGCTATCAGCGCCGCCAGATGCAGGACGACCGGGCAGCCGCGCACCGCCGAATACACCGATCCCCGGTCCCGAACGTCACCCGGCACGATCTCGACGTTCTTCAGCGTCTTTTCCGGCAGCGTATCGAGCCACCCGCGGTGGCCGAAGGAGTTGTACTGCACCATGGCACGCACGGCGCCGCCGCGCGCCACCAGGGCTTCGACGAGGTGGGAGCCGATGAAACCCTCGGCGCCGGTCACCAGCACGGCATCACGCGACAAGTCGATCATGGGCCGCTGCTCAGGGGTGCATGAGGAAGAGGGAATCGCCGATGGTCTGCACGCGCGGTTCGGCATGCTGGCCGATGGAGGTGACGAGCTGGCGGAAGCGTATCGCCACCTGTTCGGCGGTGAGCGTGATCTTCGCGCGCTGGTAGTCCTGCATGGGCTGGTCGCTGTAGGCCCGGCCGGGCAGCAGAACGCCGTCGCCGCCGACGGCGACGGCGGGACACTCGGCACCCAGGCTTTGCATCTCGCGGAAGATCTGCTCGGTGGACGAGGGGCCTTCCAGGTACGAGAAATGCTCCTCCAACTTGGTGCGATAGACGCCCCGGCCCTGGTCGATGAACGCTTGGCGGTCGCCCAGGGCAAGGTCGGTCATGCGGAACAGCTCGTCCAGTGAGCCGGCGCGCGGCGTCACCACGTTGCTGGTGAAGATGGACTCGCACCAGTTGGTGAACGGGCAATAGGTAATGGTCGGGTGGTCCAGCACGAAGGCCTCGACACCCGTGGTGCAAGTGTTGTGCACCAGCAGGTCAGACGCGAGGATCCATGGAATGGCGGAGCCTTCGCTGACGACCTGGACGCGCGGGCGGCCGTCCAGCGCCTTGCGCCAGCGCTCGATGTTCTCGGACGGGTGCGGTCGCAGGATGATCTTGTGGTCGGGGTAGCGCGCCTCCAGGCGAAGGGCCATGTCGCGGAAGGCACGAAGGTTCTCGCGCTCGAACTGGAACTGGTCGTTCAGCCACTTCTTGTCGGTGTCGCTCTTGGGGTCGACGTAGCCGACGTTGATGCAGATACGGATGAAGTCCTCGGGCTTGCCCCAACTGGTGTTGACGAAGCCGAAGTTGGTGTTGATCAGGATGAAGCGGCCGAAGCGCTCGCGGATCGACGCCACGTCGTCTGTGAAGAAGTGTCGGAACTCGTTGCGCAGCAGATCCCAGCGGGGGTTGCCGGTGATGCGGAAACGGGCGTGCGCGTGCGGGAAACGCTCGGCGTAAACGCCATGCTGGAAGGCGCCCTGCATGAAGATCGCGTCGACCAGTTCCAGCAGCGCCGGATTGCATTCCTTGACGACGAAGTCCGGGTCGCAGATCGCCGTCGCCTCCTCGTCGATGGCGACCATCCGATGCCCGGCGCGGCGCGCCAGCTTCATCCAGTTCGTCTGGATGCGGTTGATGCCCTTGAAGAAGACGACACCGGGACGGACGTTGGCCAAATTCGCCACGGTTGCCCACTGCTGGCCGATGACGACCCGGCATCCGGCCGCCAGAGCCCGGTGGGCGAGCAGGAGGCGCGCGTCGAGTTCCCGCGCCGCGACTTCGATCGGCAAGTAAAAGACGGGGGTATCAGTGCTCATTCAACAGACAACACGGAGCGAACGCCCGTCCTTTTCGTTGCTGGGGGAAGAACCGGTGCCGAAGCCATGGCCCGCATCGCCAACGTGGCTTTCCCCGGGCCGGGAAGGCCGGCTCCTCGGTACTATAGAAGGGATGGAATTGCAAGAGTTGCAGCCCACGCATAGCGCATGCCACGGGCGCATGCGGCGGCGGATTTCCCTTTCACCGGGCAATCTTCGGCACGCCGGTCCCGGCGCAGGGTTAAGCGCCAGCCGGGGCCCAGCACCGCCCCCTAACCGTGCCTAGCCATCCGCCGCAGGACCCCGGCCAGCACCGCGGCCTCGGTCGCCGCGTCGGCGCGGGCGGCGCGCTCCAGGCCGCCGGCGATCAGGCGAGCGCGGCGTTCACCATCCTCCAGCACGCCGGCCACGGCGTCGGACAGGCCCTCCACACTCGGTTCGGCCAGGATGCTGTTTTCGGGGGTGAGCAGCCATTCCACGTTGGGGCCGCGATTGCTCACCACCGGCACGCCGCAGGCCATCAGCTCCAGCGGCAGCAGCGACAGGTTGGTGAAGGACAGCACCAGCGCCGCGTCGCAGCTCCGGTACAGGTCCGGCAGCGCGGTCATCGGCACCACCCCGGCGTCCACGTGGCGGAACGGGATGCGGAAGCGCTTCAGGTCCCAGCCGACGAACACCACCTCCACGTCCGGCATCCGCGCGCACAGGCGCTGCAGCGCCAGCAGCCCCAGTTCGAAGCCGCGGCGCGGCGTGATCGGGCGGGCGTAGAACAGCACGCGCCGAACGCCCGGCCGCCGATCCGGCGCCGGCCCGTCCGGGCGGTACAGCGTGCGGTCGGCGCTGAAGCCGAAGGCATGCGTCTCCATGCCGTAGTCGCGCGCCAGCACATCGGCCAGCCAGCCCCCCGCCGTGACACCGGTGAAGCCGAAGCGGTAGGTCGCTTCGGCCAACGCATACTCGCTGCCCGGCGGCGTGAAGTACGGCTCGAAATCCTGCACCAGATAAACTTTGTGGTGCGCGCCCTGGAACCGGCGCAGCGTGTAGGCGGTGTGCCAGCCGGTGGCGATGGCGGTGTTGGCCGGCGGCAGATCCTCGGGCCGCAGGTAGACCTCGGCGTCCAGCGGCAGGAAGTGCGTGTGGATGGCCTCCCTGGCCGCCTCTGCGCGGGCGAAACCCATGCCGGCGTTGAGCGCGATGCGGCAGCGGAACCCCTGCTCCTCCAGGTGCCTGACCAGCCGGAACGCCGTGTAGTGCCCGCCGGAGCCGGGGAAGAACACCGGGACGATCCAGTTGACCGTGCGCTCGAAGCCGGGCTCCGGCCGCTCCGGCAGGGCACCGAACGGCGGGGCGGAGACGAAGCCGTAGCGCGCCGCCACGTCCACCGTCCACACCCGCTCGCGGAAATGCCGCCAGCCGAAGCGCAGCGCACCCAGCGGGCCGGACTGCCGGGCGATCAGACGGAGGCGGGACAGGTTCTCGCTGAACGACATCGAACGCCCCTAAACGCTCTTCAGCGTGGCTTCGCGCGACAGGCCGCGGCGCCAGCGCGCCGGCAGCAGCCCCGCGTGGCTGCCCAGCAGGTAGCCGATCTGGCGGGCCAGCGTGTCGGCCGGCCGGATCAGCGCGGCGCGCGGGTCGCGCGCATACAGTCCGCTGCGCAACGCATAGAGCTGGTCCAGCACGATCCGCCCGCCGAGCCCGGTGAGGAAGTGCAGCGGCGTGGGGCAGAGCTTTCGCCCGTCCAGCGCGCACAGCGCCGCCGCCTCGTCGAAGCAGCGCGTCAGCCGCTCCGAGAAGCCGTAGGCGTGCGAGTGGAAGACCAGCGCGCGGTCGGCGTAGGCCTTGGCGTGACCGGCTTCCAGCACCCGCAGCGCCCATGCCTGATCCTCGGCGAATTCCACGTCGGGGAATGGAATGCGCTCCCACACCGAACGGCGCAGGGCCGAATTGTTGTTGGAGAAGTAGGCGAGCCGACGGCGCCACGCGGCGTCGGCGCGCCAGCGCCCCGGGTCGTCCACACGCACCACCGCCGGCCCGGCCGCCAGACCGTCGAAGAAGGTGTCGAGGTCGCGGCGGGTGAAGGGGTCGGCGCCCGCGTGCGCGGCGTGCCGGCCGAACACGCCGGCGATCGACGGGTCGGCCTCGAAGGGTGCCAGCAATTCCGCCAGCCAGCGGCTGTCCGCCGGCAGCGCGTCCTGCGTGATCAGGGCGACGAACGCGCCGCGGGCCAGCGAGATGCCCAGGTTGCGGGTGCGGCCGTGGCCGAAGTCCTGCGGCGGGATGCGGTGCAGGCGCACGCCCTCCAGCCCTTCGCACGCTTCCGCCGTGCCGTCGGCCGAACCGCTGTCGATGACCACCACCTCGAACGGCGCGCGCGTCTCCTGCGCGCGCACGCCGTCGAGCACACGGCGAAAGAGGGCGCCGCCGTTCTTGGTCGGAATGACGACGGACGCCCACATATCCGGATCAGCGGTGCGACCGCTCCACGAGGCCCAGCAGGTACTGGCCGTAGCCGCTCTTGCGCAGCGGCTCGGCGAGGCGCTGGAGCTGGGCGGCGTCGATGTAGCCCATCTGATAGGCGACCTCTTCCGGGCAGGCGATCTTCAGGCCCTGGCGGGCCTCCACCGTCTGCACGAACTGACCGGCCTGCAGCAGGCTGTCGTGCGTGCCGGTGTCCAGCCAGGCGAAGCCGCGGCCCATGCGCTCCACGCACAGCGTGCCGGCGTTCAGGTAGACGCGGTTGAGATCGGTGATCTCCAGCTCGCCGCGCGCCGACGGCTTCAGGTTCTCGGCAATCTCGACCACGTGGCGGTCGTAGAAGTAGATGCCGGTGACGGCCCAATTGGACTTGGGCTGCGCCGGCTTCTCCTCGATGTCGATGGCGCGGCCCTGCGCGTCGAAGGTGGCCACGCCGTAGCGTTCCGGATCGCTGACCCAATAGCCGAAGACGGTGGCGCCCTCGTTGCGCTGGGCGGCGTCCTGGAGCATGGCCGGCAGGCCGTGGCCGAAGTAGATGTTGTCGCCGAGGATCAGCGAGCACGGCTCGCCGCCGATGAAGTCCTTGCCGATGATGAAGGCCTGGGCGATGCCCGCCGGCTCCGGCTGGATGGCGTAGCTGAGGCGGATGCCCCACTGCGTGCCGTCGCCCAGCAGGCGTTCGAACAGCGGCCGGTCGTGCGGCGTGGAGATCACCAGGATGTCGCGGATGCCCGCCATCATCAGGGTGGACAGCGGGTAGTAGATCATCGGCTTGTCGTAGACCGGCAGCAACTGCTTGGTCACGACGTGCGTCACGGGATAGAGGCGCGTGCCCAACCCGCCGGCGAGAATGATCCCCTTCATGGTGCGGCCTTCTTCCCGTTCCTGTGGCTACGCTCTTGTGGCTTTGCTCAGACGGCGAGGCCGAGGCGGTCGCCGGCATAGACGCCGGCGCGCAGCGGCTGCCACCAGGCACGGTTGTCCAGGTACCAGTCGATGGTGCGGCGCAGGCCGGTGTCGAAGGTTTCGCGCGGCTCCCACCCCAGGTCGCGGCGGATCTTGGAGGCGTCGATGGCGTAACGCTGGTCGTGGCCGGGGCGGTCCTTGACATAGGTGATCAGGCCACGGCGCGGGCCGCCGGGCAGCGGGTCCACCACCTCGTCGAGGATGCCGCAGATCATCTGCACCACCTCGATGTTCTTCATCTCGTTGTTGCCGCCGACGTTGTAGGACTCGCCGGGCACGCCCTTGGACAGCACCTCCCACAGGGCGCGGGCGTGGTCCTCGACGTAGAGCCAGTCGCGCACGTTGGTGCCCTGCCCGTAGACCGGCAGCGGGCGACCGTCCAGCGCGTTCAGGATCATCAGCGGGATCAGCTTCTCGGGAAACTGGCACGGCCCGTAGTTGTTCGAGCAGTTGGACAGCACCACCGGCAGCCCATAGGTGCGGTGCCACGCGCGCACCAGATGGTCGGACGACGCCTTGCTCGACGAGTAGGGCGAGCTGGGGTCATAGGGCGTGGTTTCCGTGAAGAAGCCGGTCTCGCCCAGCGACCCGAACACCTCGTCCGTGGAGATGTGGTGGAAGCGGAAGCGGGCGCGGCCCGCCTCGTCCAGCGAGCGCCAGTAGGCGATGGAGGCGTCGAGCAGCGCGTAGGTGCCGACCACGTTGGTCATGATGAAGGCGCCCGGCCCGTCGATGGAGCGGTCCACGTGGCTCTCGGCGGCGAGGTGCATCACCGCGGTCGGGCGGTGCTTCTCCAGCAGGTGCGCCATCAGCGCGCGGTCGCAGATGTCGGCCTTTTCAAAGGCGTAGCGCGGGTTGTCGGCGACCGGATTCAGGGAAGCCAGGTTGGCGGCGTAGGTCAGCTTGTCGACATTGACGACCGCCACGTCCGTCTCGGCGATGAGGTGGCGGATCACGGCGGATCCGATGAATCCGGCGCCACCGGTGATCAGGATTTTCTGCGTCATGTCGTGTTGTCACCAAGCTCTGTTACGATGCCGAGACCGTCGGCGCGGGCAATTTAGCGTCCGCCCCCCGGTAATTCAAACGGAACCGCCGCGCGGCTGCCGATCAGCCGTGCGGAATGCGGCCATGTGCCTCAGGCCCAGGCCCTCCGGACGAGCCGCGGCGCGCACAGCCAGCACGGCGGCCAACGCCGGCATCCACACCAGCACGCGCACCATCCACACGGCGTGCAGGATGGTGTGGTTGACGAAGGCCAGGAACCACAGCAGCAGGACCAGCGGCGTCAGCAGCAGCAGGACCGTCTCCGCCCGCGGCAACCGCGCGTCGGCGCCAGCCGGTGCGCGCCACGCCAGGACCGCCAGCGTCGGCACCAGGACCGTCGCCCCGGCCAGCACGGCGGTGCCCAGGGCGCCGGAGCCGAAGGCGATGCGGTGGCTCGCCTCGCCCAGGCGGAACAGCAGATAGGCGAGGCTGGGCAGCAGGCGCCCCTCCGCCGCACCAAGATCGAAGCCGAAATGCTGCGCGCGCGCCAGGTCGGCCGGCGTCAGCCCGTAGACGAAACGGCCGCCGGTGCGCTCGGAGAGCGAGGCGAAGAAGGTCGCCGCCTCGCCCGGCCCGGCATACAGCACCAGGAAGGCCAGCTTGATGGCGAAACAGGCGGCGATGGCGGTGCCGAACACCGCCGTGCCCAGCACGGCGCGCCAGACCAGCGCGCGGCGGTCCGGCGCCTCGCCCAGCGCCACCATGCCCAGCAGCACGGTGAGGCCCAGCGGGATGCCGCCGGTCAGGAACTCGAACACCGCCGTCAGCACGCCGAAGCCGGCCACCGTCAGGACGAAGGCGCGCTCGCCCAGCCGCCCCAGCGGATACCGGTAGGCAAAGAGAATGAAGCCGAGGATGACCACGTCCGGCAGCGCCAGCGAGAAGTTCCACCCGAACAGGCCCAGCCCGTAGAACAGCAGGAAGGCCAGAGCCAGGGCAGCGAAGGCATGGTCGCGCGCGCGGCCCGGCGCGCTTCCCGCACCGCCGCGTGCCGCCGCCTGCGCCAGGGCGGCGCCCAGCAGCACGAGGACAAGCGCGTGCGTGGCGACCAGCGTGATGGCGCCCAGCGCCAGCGGCGGCACGTAGGGCGCCAGGACGCGGGCAAACAGCCGGTGACCGTGCAGGTAGCGGTGGTAGACATAGCCCGCCGCCGCCCCCGGATCGGCCATCCCGGCCAGCGTGATCAGGCGCAGGCAGGGCGGCTTCGGCAGGCCGTTGGCTGACGGTGGGATGACCGGCGGCTCCTCCGCCGTCATGCGCGGCGACAGCGCCTCGTCGACCCGGCTGGGATAGGGGAAGACAACGCCGGCCAGCACCCGGCAGTCGTTGCCGGCGATGCGCGGCAGCACCTCGTCCGCCCCCAGCGGCAGCGGCACGTCGCGCGCAAAGTCGCCGGCCTCGGCCGCCTGCCGGATGCGCGCCGTGGCGGCGTCGCGGTCGATGAAGGTTGCGGCGAGGTTCAGCGCGAAGTAGGCGGCCATGGCCAGCAGCGCGAGCAGCACCGTGCCGGCGCAGGCCAGGACCAGGGCACGCAAAGAGGCGAGCATCGTCAGGCGGCACCCACCACTTCGGCCAGGGCGTCGATCACGCGATCCACGTCGGCATCGGCCATGGCCGGAAACAGCGGCAGCGTCAGCGCCCGCGCGTAAAAACCGTCGGCCCCCGGCAGCGCCAGGGTGCCGTAGCGGTCGCGGTAATAGGGCTGCCGGTGCACGGGCAGGTAGTGCACCTGCGTCCCGATGCCGCGGGCGCGCAGGTCGGTCATCACCGCGCTGCGGCTGCGGCCGACGGCGGCGAAGTCGACCAGCGCCACGCACAGGTGCCACGCCGGCCGGCATCCCTCGACCCGGCCCAGCGGGCGGACCAGCGGCGCCAGCGGCTCCAGGCGTCGCGCGTAGAGGTCCATCAGCTCCTGCCGGCGCGCGGCGAAGCCGTCGAGCTTGCCGATCTGGCTCAGCGCGAGCGCGCTCTGGATGTCGGTCAGGCGGTAGTTGAAGCCGGGCTCCGGCATCTCGTAGACCCAGGGCCGCGCCGTGCCATCGGCCTCGAACCCCAGTTCCGGGTCGGAGAAGCGTTCCGCCTCGCGCACCATGCCGTGGTTGCGGAAGCGGCGCAGCCGCTCGGCCAGCGCGGCGTCGTTCGTGGTGACCGCCCCGCCCTCGCCCGCCGCGATGGTCTTGACCGGATGGAAGGAGAAGGCGGCGAGGCCGCCGTGCCGGCACGCCCCCACCTCGGCCCAACGCCCCTCCACATCGCACGTCCGCGTGCCGACGGCGTGGCAGGCGTCCTCGATCAGTACGAGTCCGCGCGCTTGCGCGAATTCGGCGAGCCCCGCGAGGTCGGCCGCCTGCCCGGCGAAGTGCACGGAGGCCAGCGCGCGCACCCGCCATCCCTTGGCCCCGGCGCGGGCGACGGCGGCGGCGGCGTCCTCCACGCGCATCAGGCCGGTGTCGGGATCGACGTCGGCGAAGGCCACTTCAGCACCGACATAGCGGGCCGCGTTGGCGGTGGCGAGGAAGGTGATGGAGGGCACCACCACCGCGTCGCCGGGCCCGAGCCCCAGCGCCAGGCAGGCGAGGTGCAGCGCCGCCGTGCCGTTGGCGCAGGCCACCGCGTGGGCGGCCCCGGTGCGGACCGCCAGCGCGCGTTCGAACGCCTCCACCGCCGGACCCTGGGTCAGCCAATCACCGCGCAGCACGGCGGCCACGGCGGCGATGTCGTCCTCGTCGATGCTCTGGCGCCCGTAGGGCAGGAAGCCTGTGCTCACAGCGCCTCGGCCAGCAGCTTGGCGAGACTGGCGCTGTCCAGCCAATCGGTGTTGGTGTCGGAGGCGTAGCGGAAACCGTCCGGCACCGGTTTGGCGCCCAGCCGCTCGTAGGATTCGTGGCTCCAGAAAGTAAAGGTCGGCTCAATGACGAAGCGGTCGGGCAGCTCAAAAGTCTGGCGCGAGTCGTCCTCGGTGATCATCACCTCGTGCAGCTTCTCGCCCGGGCGGATGCCCACCACCTTGTACGGCAGGCCCGGCCCTAGGGTGCGCGCCACGTCGACCATGCGCATGCTGGGGATCTTCGGCACGAAGATCTCGCCGCCCTGCATCAGCGCGAAGCACGACACCACGAAGTCCACGCCGTGCTGCAGCGTGATCCAGAAGCGGGTCATCCGCTCGTCGGTGATGGGCAGGCAGGTGGCGCCGTCGGCCACCATCTTGCGGAACAGCGGGATGACGCTGCCGCGCGAGCCCACGACATTGCCATAGCGCACAACGGAAAAGCGCGTGCCCAGCGAGCCCGACAGGTTGTTGGCGGCGATGAAGATCTTGTCGGCCGCCAGCTTGGAGGCGCCGTACAGGTTGATCGGGTTGGCCGCCTTGTCGGTGGACAGCGCCACCACCTTCCTCACGCCGGTGCTGAGCGCGGCGCGCACCACGTTTTCGGCGCCGTAGACGTTGGTGTGGATGCACTCCATCGGGTTGTATTCGGCCGCCGGCACGTGCTTCAGCGCGGCGGCGTGGACGCACAGGTCCACCTCGCGCATGGCCAGTTCCAGCCGCTCGCGGTCGCGCACGTCGCCGATGAAGAAGCGCAGCTTCGATCCCCACTCGGGCCCGAGGTGCTGCTGCATCTCGTACTGCTTGAATTCGTCGCGGGAGAAGATGATGACGCGCCGGGGCTTGGCGCGGGTCAGCAGCGTCTCGACGAAGCGGCGCCCGAAGGATCCGGTGCCGCCGGTGACCAGCACTGAACAGCCATCGAGTTCCGCCAGCGCGTCCTGCATCCAGCTCGCCGCGGGGTTGGCGAGGCGCTTGCCTATCGAGGCGGATCGGCTGCGTTCGGACAAGACGGACCCCATTGCGGCATGCGGTTGTTGCGGCTGGTCTCGCAGACTAGCCGTGAGTCTCTAGCAGGAGGTTAAATTTTTCTCACCACGGACGGCGGATGATCCCTGTCCACGTCATGCCTTGACGATCCCGAGTTTGGCGAGCCACCCCAAGGCGCGCAGCATGAGGTGGTTGCGTGCGGCGCTGCGGCGGTCGACGATGTCGGCGAGGCTGAGCGGCCGGCCGGCCGAGGCGATTTGCCGCACCGCGGCATCGGCCACGGGCAGCAGCGCCGGATCGATGACGTCCAGCGGCGTCCGCGTCGCCTCCGCAAGGGCTGCGACCGGCGCCCCCACCGCCGCGGCGATCCGCGCATCCGGACCGAGGCTGCGGCTGGCGAACGGCGCGAACAGGGCGAAGGGATCTTCGCGGGCCGGCCATGCGGGGGCGTCGGCGCCGCGCCCGGCCCGTTCGGCGTCCACCGCGCGCCGGGCCGCGAGGTCGTGCCACAGCGCGCGGTATTGGGTGATCACCACCTGCCAGTCGAACAGCATCCGGGCCCGCCGGCGTGCCGCCTCGCCCATCCGGCGCCGCGTCTCCGCCTGAAGGGCCAGCGTGGCGATGGCGTCGGCCGCGGCGGCGACATCGACAACGACGCTCTGGCAGACACGGGCGAGGTAGGTCTCGTAATCGTCGGCGTCGAGCGCGAATCGCAGCGCCACTTCCTCGCCGGCACCGGCCGGCGGTAGCAGGGTCGGGATCAGCATGCCGGAAACACCGTCCTCGACCGTGTCGCGGTAACCATCCCAATCGCTGACCACGCAGGGCAGGCCCGCCGCCATGGCCTCCACGGGGGTAAGGCCGAAGCTCTCCTGGATGTTGTCGGTAAGCGACACGAAGACATCCGCCGCATGCCAGACGGCCGCCTTGACGTCGGCCTCGCGCCCGTCGACGGCGACGAGACGGACCGACGGCATCAGCGCCGCCGCAGCACCCCGGAAGGCGTCGCGCTGCTGGTCGCTGTGGTACCAGCCGGCGAGAATGAGCACCAGGCGCTTGCCGGTGCGCCGCGCGGCCGCCTCGGCGGCGCGGAACATGGCGTTCGGATGCGCCTTGCTGTGCGCCGACAGCCGGCCGAAGAACAGCAGCGCCACGTCGTCGTCGCCGATGCCATGAGCGGTGCGGAAGGCATTGCGCCGCGCCTCGGCATCGGCCGGGGCATAGGCTGCGGTGTCGGCGCCGAGCGGAATGACCGGCAGTTGCACGGGCATGGGCGGCCGGGCGCCGACGCGCTGCGCCAGATAGTCCGTCGTGCTGTCCAGCACACCCTGCACCACCCGCCGCACGGCGGAGGAGGTGCAGACCAGGGCGTCCCAGCTCTGCACCGGAGCGATCAGCAGGTCGGTGACGGCGTCCATGACGCGGGCCGTGGAGATGGTGTGGGTAACGCCGCACAGGCTGTAGCCGCGGGCACCCACGAAGCGGCGGTGCCAGGCGGCGGTGCCGACGACCGGCGCGGCCAGGTACAGGCATCCCGGCTGCGCGAGCTGGGCCACGTCCGGCAGCAGCGCCGCCTTGACCGGGTGGCCCGCCGCGTAGCGCTCGGCGAAATCCGTCGCGTCCTCGGCCGACCGCACGTACAGCCAGACGGGGTCGTCGGCCGCCAGTGACGCCACGTAGGCGTTGAGAAAGCCGGCGTTGGCCGAATAGAGCCCGGTCAGCCGCTCGCGGTTGGCCTGGAAGGCGGAGGAGCCATAGCGAATCGCGGCCGTGGCGGCCGAAAGCGGGCGGGTCATGCGAAGGTCCATAGCGAGGCAGCGGACACTGTCCCACCATCAAGCCCGGCGTCAAGCGCGCCGCCATCCGGGTTCCGGGACCGGTGGCGCGACAGCTTTGCCACTACCCGTGGCGGGAGGGCTGTTCTATCGTGCCCGCGACCTTGGGCCGGCAGTGCTGACCATCCCCCTTCCCGTCTCTGGCGCACAGGAAATCTCCGATCATGATCCGCATCTTCATCGGCTACGACCCCCGGGAGGCGGCCGCCTACAACGTGTTCGCGCATTCGATCCTGGCGCGTGCCTCGCGCCCGGTCACGGTTGCGCCACTGATGCTGAGCCAGCTCGGCGAACTGATGTGGCGCGAGCGGCACCCGCTGCAATCGACGGACTTTTCCTTCTCGCGCTTTCTGGTGCCGTATCTGGCCGGATTCGAGGGGTGGGCGCTGTTCTTCGACTGCGACATGCTGATGCTGGACGACGTCGCCAAGCTCTACGACCTGCGTGACGACCGCTACGCCGTGCAGGTGGTCAAGCACCATCACGTGCCGCAGGAGACGGTGAAGTTCCTCGGCGCGCCGCAGACCAGGTACGAGAAGAAGAACTGGTCGAGCGTCATGCTGTTCAACTGCGCGCGCTGCACCGCGCTGACGCCGGAGTATGTCAACACGGCGACCGGCACCGACCTGCACCAGTTCAAGTGGCTGGGCGACGACGGCCTGATCGGTGAGATCCCGCACCGCTGGAACCACCTCGTCGACTACGACCCGCCGGCGGCGGTGGAGGACGTCTCCAACCTGCACTACACGATCGGTGGCCCATATTTCGAGGAGTTCCGCGGCTGCGGCTACGCCGACCTGTGGTTCGCCGAGCGCGAGCGCATGCTGCACGCCGCGCAGCGCAAAGGCTAACGCACCGCCGGGGCGGTGCTGCGCACGGCGACGGTGGGTTCCAGGCCGAAATCGACGGTGCCGGTCGGCGGCATGTCGGCTTCGGCCTCCACGCGGAACATGACGGCGTCGACGACGCGGTGCAGGTACTGCCGCTCGCCGTATTCCGACGCGGTGACGCCGCAGTTGGTGAGGTACGTGCCGCCGAACAGCCGGCAGGTGAAGCGGAACGACACCTCCAGCACGCTGCCGGCCGTCACCTCCGGGATGAGTTGCGAGGGGCGGTGCGATCCCATGCCGCCCAGCCCGTAGCCCTGGAGCGTGCGGAAGATCATCATGCACAGCACCTGATACGCGTCGCGCTCGACGTGCACCTCGTAGCGGTAGACATACTCCTGCCCGCGGCGCAGCACGTTGACCGTGCGGCCGTCCGGCGTCTCGATGCGCGGGTCGACGATGCGCGCCCCGTTGACCGCGTATTCGGTGCGGCTCTTGGCCACGAGGTTGGGGTCGTGGAACGGGTCGCCGCCGTCCACCGCCGCTACGCCGTTCGACTCCGCCTCGGCCGGCGCCGGGGCCTCGGCCGCCTCGCCGCCCGCCCCCTCGCCCATGCCGGCGATCTCCTGGAGGATCTGGTCGCGCTGTTCCACGGGCGCGTAGAGCAGGCGCTGGTACTGCGTGATCACCGTCTTCGGCGCACCCGCCAGGATCAGCCGCCCGTGGTCGAGCAGCAGGGCGCGCTTGCAGAACTGCACCACCGCGCGCGGGTCGTGGCTGACGAACAGCAGCGTGCCGCCCTGCTTCTGGAACTCGGTGACGCGGGCGAAGCACTTGGCCTGGAACGCCTCGTCGCCCACCGCCAGCGCCTCGTCGACGATCAGGATGTCGGGGTCGACCGAGATGGCCAGCGCGAAGGCCAGCCGGATGTACATGCCGCTGGAATAGACGCGCACGGGCTGGTCGATGAAGTCGTCGATGTCGGCGAAGGCGATGATGCGGTCGATGCGCGCGTCGATCTCCTCGCGCGACAGGCCGATGATCGCCGCGTTCATGTAGACGTTTTCGCGGCCGGTGAAATCGCCGTTGAAGCCGGCCCCCAGTTCCAGCAGCGCCGAGACGCGGCCGTGGATCTCCGCCGTCCCGGCGGTCGGGCGCAGCGTGCCGCTGAGCACCTGGAGCAGCGTCGACTTGCCCGAGCCGTTGCGGCCGACGATGCCCACCGTCTCGCCGCGCATCACGTCGAAGCTGACGTCGTCGAGCGCCACCACCTCCTTGTAATGGCGCACGCCCGGCCGGGC